>Ga0265295_1002228_pt1 | contig 31573 bp, 27 predicted proteins | sample Munlansysbiofilm_FD_192503 | JGI IMG/M metagenome (GOLD analysis project Ga0265295, IMG submission 192503) | Leachate microbial communities from a municipal landfill in Southern Ontario, Canada - Methane capture system biofilm | ecosystem: Engineered > Solid waste > Landfill > Unclassified ... | reverse complement strand
AAAAAATCGGAAATTTGCGGATGGACTTCAAAAAATCGATAAAATCACATTTTGTTTTTCGTTTTCGTTTTTGGAAAAAAGAGAACGTATTTTCGCTGTTTGGCGCGGCGCGTTTTCATCGAACTTCGCGGATTCGGTCAAAAAAATAAATGAAAAATGGTGCCGATTTGTTTTTCGTTTTTGAAAATTTGCCGGGTGTTTTCGCTGTTTGGCACAACTTCTTTTGATAAAGATTATTTGCTGTTTTCATTTATATATTTATTTGGATTTTTTAAATTAATGACATAAGAGATTCTAAATAGAATAAAGTCTTCTATAAAAGTATCATTTAATTCGTCGGAGATCTCAAAATGAAATACGAAATTTCAAAAACACCGTTTCCGATCGTCACTTGCCAACTTGAAAAAGGAGAATCCATGATCACCGAAAAAGGCGGTTTGGCTTGGATGACGGATAAAATTCAAATGAATACGGATACGAAAGGCGGATTTATGAAAGGCCTCGGACGAATGTTTTCGGGAGAATCAATGTTCTTAAACACATATTTAGCGGAAGACGATAACCAATCGATTACATTTGCCGCTTCTTATGCCGGCCGCATTTTAGATTTTGAGTTGGACGGCTCAAAAGAGATTATCGCTCAAAAAGGCGCGTTTTTGGCAATGGAACCGACGGTTGCATTCAGTACGCATTTTCGAAAGAAACTCGGTGTCGGATTCTTCGGCGGCGAAGGCTTTATCATGCAGAAATTTACCGGAAACGGACACGTTTTCTTGGAAATTGACGGCGAAGTTGTCGAATATGATTTAAAAGAAGGCGAAAAACTCATCATCGACCAAGGCTATTTGGCAGCCATGGAAAGCACCGTCAAATTTGACATCACAACGGTCAAAGGCGCTAAAAATATTCTTTTCGGCGGCGAAGGATTGTTCCTTGGAACACTCACCGGTCCCGGAAAAATTTGGATTCAAACCATGCCGATGTCGGGTCTGGTCGACATTATTCTTTCAAAAATTCCGCGGCGCAGCGACTGAGAACATTCAGCCGTTTTTTTTCATTTTATCGCCTGCTTATTTCGTTTTGTCGAATCCGCCGCCGCGCGCGAACCGCACAAATTTTTTAAAACAACGAAAGAGAAGTCTGTCTTTTAAAATATTCTTGCCTCTCTTTATTTTTTAAATCGGAATGCGTTTTCATATTGGAACGATTTGTTTTTTTGGCGAGACCGTGTTTGAAATTCGTTTCGTCTTTAAAATCCCAATTGTTTTTGTTTTATAAATCCGGTTTTGTTTTTTGACAAAGAGAAGATTATTTAATCTCAATGTATGTATGAGTATTCTTATCTTATTTTTATTTTTATTCTTATCTTTAAGAGGTTTTATTTATGGAACATAAACATGAACATAAACACGAACACGGCCCGGATTGTTGCTGCGGCGCAACAAATGTCATGACAATCGAATTTGACGACGACACTTCCATCGAATGTGAAATTCTTGGAACTTTTGAAGCCGGCGACAAAGAATATATCGCTTTGTTAAAACAGGACGAGTCGGAAGAGATTTTAATTTACGGCTTTATTGAGCATGAAGACGATGTGGAATTGATTAATATCGAAGATGAGGAAGAATTCCAAAAAGCGTCCGAAGTTTTAGATCAGTTGTTGGATGAAGAGTTGGACGATGACTTGGATGAAGAGTTAGAAGATGAGTCGGATGAGGATTTTTAATTTCATTCTTCTTCTTCAAGGAGTTGAATAATTTCTTCCATTTCTTTTTCATTTCGGTTTGCTTTTTTCATAATTTTCGCGTTTTTGTTTATCTGATGGATACTTTCCTGAATCAAATCCGCTTCTTTCCCCGGGATTAAATCGATTTTATTAAGTATGATGATTTCAGAAACAAGGATTTGATCAAACGTTATTCTTTTTTTCTTTTTCACATCTTTAAAAAATGTTGCGCCGTCAATCACGGTCATCAGCGGCGTGAATTCGTATTCTTCCTTTCCCGACTTGAGGGACGATTTTTTTAATTCTTCTTTGACAACAAGCGGCGAGACGTTTTCCTTAGATTCTATGAATAAAATATCGGGCTTGACTTGAGTTATGAATTGTTCGACGGCAACGGTTATATTCTCTTTTAAATTGCACGTTATACAAGCCGTTGTCATCTCCTTTGTTTTTACGTTATATCTCAATAAATCCCCGTCAATAACTTCTTCTCCGATTTCATTGGTCAAATAAGCGACCGTTTTTCCGTTTTCAGAATATATTTTTCCAAGTTCTTTTATGAGTGTCGTTTTTCCGCTTCCGAGAAAGCCGCCGATAATTGCTATTTTCACTTTTAGTCCCCTCGATTTTTAATCATTTCATATATCCCTATTTCATCCGTTCGTTTTTATCTTCATTTCATTTGTTCTCTTTTAAATGTTTCCCGTCTTCCGTATCCTTTAAATAGTAAAACCGCTTTTATGAGATTCCTTTAATTCGATACAAATTGCCAACGTGGCAGAGCGGCTATGCGTTCGCCTGCAGAGCGAATCTACTCCGGTTCAAATCCGGACGTTGGCTTCATTTTTTTTGTTTTCTGTTTTATCAGTTGCTTTTTTCTGTTTTTTTTCAAAATTAAATAAAAAAAGCCGATGCAATTTTTAAAGGCACCGGCTTATTTATTGAAATAATTTTATATTTTTCAAGAAGAAAGAGACAAAATGGCTTCCGCCAAATCCCCGTTGTTTTTCTCAAGCGCCGCTTTTGCTTCTTCTTCCGAAGCGCCGGTTTGTTCGCAAACCAAGCGGACGTCTTCTGCCGGAATCACAAGTTGCTTTTGAACTTTTTTAACGTCGCCGTTGATTTGATAGGTGTCAACTCCTTGCGCGCGCATGATTGAAATGGAAGGATTGTCAATAATGATGTCACCGCCCGTTGTTTTTATAATCACTTGTTCGGCGTTGTCAATGTCAAGCATTTCAATGCCGAGCTGTTTCATCATTCCTTGCATTTTTTTCGGATTCATTCCGCCGCGTCCGCCGCCCATTCCCGGAAACATAATTTTCACCTGTTTTCAATTGATAATATTAATAATTGCATTCATTATTATATTTTTATAATATCTATAATAACGTTAATAATAAAAACGATAATCGTTGTCAGAATTTAAATAAATTAAAAAAAGAAATTAACAGCAAAAATGCTGTGTTTTATGATTTCTCGTCAAAAATATTAGTGACAACCGGCGCAACCGCCGCCGCACGCTTGGGCCGTCGGGTCATCGATGACGAATCCGGTTCCCATTTCATTGTCAATGTAGTCGATGACTAAATTTTCAACGGTTCTTTCAAGCTCGGCGTCATAAATGACTTTTGTCGCGCCGATTTCGGCCGTCAAATCGTTTTCATTGACTTTATCTTCCAAAGCAAGCCCGTAAGACGGACCGCCGCATCCGATGCCCGCGATGAAAACGCGGAGATAGTGGTCTTTTTTATCTTGCTCTTCCAAAACATCTTTGAGTGCCGCAACGGCGGCATCTGTAATCGTTAACATTTTTTTCACCTTCTTCGTATGAGACTTTAATTGAAAATTCCTTTCAATACAAGCACTTATTGTCAAATCAGATATAAATCCTTTTATCGCACGCGCCTTTTTATACAAATTCCGCACCGTCATCGGTCGGCGTCAAAAGGGGTTGTCCGTTATAGGCGTTAATCTCCAAGCATCCCTTTTTTCCTTGAACTTCCCAAACCGACGCAAAAACCAAATGGATTCTGATTTCAAAATCTTTTTCCAGGGGACGAAACGTTTTGTTTTGATAAATGATTGATTGCGCGTCGGTGTCATTGGATTTGACTTCTTGGGTGTGTTGTTTCTTCAATTTTTCCAATATCTGCTTTTGCGCTTCTTCCTTTGTTAATTTCGGCTGCTTCATGACATATTCGATATCCGGAATCTCCGTTTGCGTTCCGATGTCGCCGAGTTCAATGTCATCTTCGATTCCGTTAACCGCGTTGTACAAGCCGTCGCCCGACGCGGCCATTTTTATATAATCATTGCCGACTTTTCGATCCACTTTTAAAGTGTACGTATATTTCCAATACGGAATAAATTTTAATATGACGTCTTTGACCTCGCCAAACGTTGATTTTCCCGCCGCGGCGGCGCGCTCAATCGGCATGTTTATCGTTGACGCGCGAATTCCCAACGTTTCTTTTTTATCGACGCGGAATCTTTCCGGCTCAGGCTCGGGAATGTCGTAAGATTGCGGCAACGGTCTCGGGGCTTCGATGTATTCGGATTTTTTTACGGGCGGCTCTAAAGGCGTCTCTAAATAAGATCCAAATACGGACGCCGCTAAATCTTCGGAAGATATTGTTTTTGTTTCAAGAAGGCTTTCATTTTTGAGGTGATCGCTCTCGTTTAAAACGGTCTCCAAATCCGGGCTTTCATAAAATTCCGGCAAAACGCTGCTTGACAGGTTTTTTGAATTCGCGAAAACGCTCAAAGGGTCAAAGTTTTTTTTTTGATCCAGCAACGATTCTAAACAATAGTTACCAATCACGCTTTCCAACGTTTCGCGGCTCAAATTGGCAACCATGAACGCGCCGACCTGACGCGCCAACGTGTCTCTGTCCCAAATCATAACGCCCGTATCTTCCGCATATTTTCGAACCGTGTCTTCTCCGCCTTTTATTTTTTTCGTCGTAATGTACAAACTGTTTTTACCGTTGGCTTGTTGCGTAAACCGTTCCAGCGTATTCAAGTTGCCCTCCACATCACATTTGACCCATATTTCATACTCTTGCCGGCGGCCGACAATATCACAAAATGTCCCTTCGGATGTTTCGTACCCGTAAGATTTGAACATTTCTAAAAGAAGCCTCGTTAGTTCCTGTTTCATTCCTCTATCTCTGAATATTTCTTAGAATAATTTATGTGAAATAATATACCATACAGGTATTTTATTATAAATAAATTCAGTCGGTGATTTTCAAATGAATTTTTATTTATTTTTGTTCATTTTTTCCATCGTTTTTCATTTATTTTTTTTCTTTTTTATTCGTTTTTTGATTTTATATTTGTTTTCTCTCTGTTATTTGAAAAGGTTCCATTAAAAACATATATATTATGGTGTATATCTCGGTTTATTGAGTTCCATTTTATGCCTTTTGGCAACTCGGCACTCTTATCAAAAACATATGTCTATATTTATATTTTTATTTTGGAGGGATTTTTATTTCTTTAGATGATTTCTTAGAAACCGCAATTCCGTACACGCAGTGGCAGGTTTCCGACCTTTTGATGGCGTTTATCGTTTTGATTCTTGCTTTCCTTATCGCTCGTATTTTAATCAGTATTTTTAAACGATTTTTATCCCGCACTAAAATTCCGGAGTTGGCCTCCAGTTTCTTAGTTCAGCTTATTACGGCGCTTTTGTATGTGGCCGTTTTATTGGCGGTCTTATCCTCGCTTGGAATCACCGTCAGTTCAATCGTTCTCGGTCTTTCGGCCGTCATCGGTTTAATTTTAGGTTTTGGTATGCAAGACACATTGACCAATTTGGGCGCCGGTGTTTGGCTTGCGGTTTTGGAACCGTTTAAAAAAGATGATTTCATTACCGTTTCCGGACAAACCGGTTACGTCAAAGAAGTCGGCTTAATGTCCACCGAATTGATCACAGCGGACAACATTTACATCATGATTCCGAATAAAATGGTTTGGAACAGCGCCATTGTCAACATGTCTCATCTTCCGACACGCCGCTTTGACTTAAATATGACTTTTAATTTGGTCGGCGACATCGACGGTACCATCAAAGCCGTTTTAGCGGTTTTAGAGAAAAACTCCGAAGTTCTTCAAACCCCCGAACCCAAAATTTACATTTCCGGTTTGACGGCGGCGACAGCCGATCTTCATATTCGAGCTTGGGCGGGTTCGGAAGACGTCGGCACCATTTCAACCATGGTCAAGGAAGATTTGCTTCTTGAATTTGAAAATAAATAATTGAAGTCCTTTTTATAAATCGGAAATGTTGAAATTTCAACATTCTCCTTTTTGTTTTTCTTTTTGCTTTTGTTTTTTGCTTTTGTTTTTTGCTTTTGTTTTTTGCTTTTGTTTTTTTATTCTTTATTTATTTGGCGGGGGGCGTTGTCAAAATCAATACGTTCATCTTTCTTTTTCCTTTTTCTTTTCTGTAATTCGCCGTTTGTTTTACTGTTTGAATCCGTCTCTTTTTTAAAACTTTGCGAGCAGTTTTTGCATTTTGATTCTATGCGTTCGGTTTATATACATCCTCATTTTAAGTTTTAGATTGGTAACATTTATTGGTGATAAATGTAGGTGATAAATCATGAAGATTGCAATTTTAGGAGGAACCGGAAATATCGGTAAAGGATTTGCGCTCCGCTGGGGCCAAATTCACGATGTTATTATCGGTTCAAGGGAAAAAGTCAGAGCACAGGAAGCAGCAGCGGAATATACCGAATTTTTAAAAGGAAGGTCGTTGCCGTCAAAAATTATCGGAGATGAAAACAAAGCCGCCGCGGAAGCCGCAGATATCGTGGTTATTGCGATTCGCTACGATCAAGTTCCGTCCGTTATGGAACACATCAAACCGGCCCTTTGTAATTCTCAAACCGTTTTATCCGTCGTTGTTCCGATGATTAAAGATCGTTGTTATTTAAATATGGGAACCGAGCCCGTTCGAATCGATGTGGACCCGGAAGAATACAACGCGGATTACTTCTGTTACGCCGTTCCCAAAACCGGGAGCGCCGCAAAAGAAATTCAAGCCCTTCTTCCCGAAGGAATTGATTTAGTCGCCTCTTTCCATAACGTTTCTGCAAAACGCCTGGAAGATTTTGACAAAGACATGGATTTGGATATCGCCGTTTGCGGAAACAATAAACAGACCAAAGACGTCATTATGCAACTTGTTCGAGACATTCCCGGCTTAACTCCGGTGGATGTCGGACCTCTTGAAGCCGCCGCTTTAACAGAGCCGATTACGCCGCTCTTGCTCAACGTCGCGAAAATGAATAAAGAATTACGCCACGCCGGCATTAAATTTGTTTGAAAGACTTCTTATTTCATTCAAATTTTATTTTTTATTTTTTCATTCTTAAGTTTGATTTGTTCTTTCATCCTTTCCCGCATTTTGTTTTGATCTTTTTCCCATCCGTTTCTTTCTTCATGTCTTTTTTTTGTTTTTACTTCTTCATGTTTTCTTTTTTTTGTTTTTACTTCTTCATGTTTTTCTTTTTTTTGTTTTTACTTCTTCATGTTTTTCTTTTTTTTGTTTTTACTTCTTCATGTTTTTCTTTTTTTTGTTTTTACTTCTTCATGTTTTCTTTTTTTTGTTTTTACTTCTTCATGTTTTTCTTTTTTTTGTTTTTACTTCTTCATGTTTTTCTTTTTTTTGTTTTTACTTCTTCATGTTTTCTTTTTTTTATTTTTACTTCTTCATGTTTTCTTTTTTTTGTTTTTACTTCTTCATGTTTTTCTTTTTTTTGTTTTTACTTCTTCATGTTTTTTTACTTTTTCTGTTTTTTATATTTCATTTTATTTTTTGTTTTTTATATTTCATTTTATTTTTTGTTTTTTATATTTCATTTTGTTTTTTGTTTTTTATATTTCATTTTGTTTTTTGTTTTTTATATTTCATTTTGTTTTTTGTTTTTTATATTTCATTTTGTTTTTTGTTTTTTATATTTCATTTTGTTTTTTCCTTTGTTTTATTTTATTATTTAAACAACACATTTTTTTATACTTGGAATCGTTAATACTTTTGGTTTATTTCGTTTTTTCTTGAAACTGTATATTTATTCTAATATTTACACAAATTTTAATCAAACTTTACACAAATTTTAAACAAACTTTACAATCAAAATTTACACAATCTTTAATCAATCTTTATTCTACTTTACTCAAACTTTAATCAAATTTTATTCCCTTTTAATCTGTCAGCGTGTTTATTTATGACTCAATTTACCACTATTTCCGAAATCATTGAAGCGGTTGAAGAGCAAAAAATCGGCGTCGTTAAATTTCATTTTTCGGATTCGGGCGGTTTTTTTAAAGAGATTTCCGTTCCTTCTTCTCTTTTGGAAAACGCGTTTTCAAAAGGGTTGCCGTTTGATATTTCTCTTTGCGGCACGTTTAGGCCGTCGGGTTCGGACTTAATGTTAAAGCCCGACCCGAGGACGTTTTCGATTTTACGCGGGGACGATTCTCAAAAATACGGGCATGTCATTTGCGAATTGACTTTTTTGGACGGACAACCTTTTGACGGTTGCGTTCGCAGCGGCTTGAAATTATTCGTTCGAAAAATTTACCAATCCGGATACACTTTTTTTGTCTCCTCTTCTTTAGACTTTTATTTTTTTGACCCCGCTTTTAAGACAACGAGAGAGGACAAACCCGATTCGCGAACATCTTTAAAAATAAAAAAAGCGATGAACGATCTTTTATTTGCATTGGAAGACGCGGATATCGAAATCGTTTCTCTTCAACAAGCGCATGTCAGCGGTCCGGTTTCAATCGTTTTTAAAGAGGGCAGCGTTTTAAGAACGGCCGATAATATTATGACGGCGAAGTACATCGTATCAGACGTTGCTCTTCGTTATGATTTGCACGCCTCGTTTATGCCAAAGCCCGCAACGTGTTTGGAAGGCCTTTCAATAACTTACGGCTTTACTTTAATGAAAGATGAATTCAATGAATTTTATCATCCCAACCAAGAAATGATGATTTCCGATAAAGCCCGCGGATTTATCGGCGGTATTTTCAATCACATCCGCGCGATTTGCGCCGTTACGAATCCGACCGTGAACTCTTATAAAAGAATCGTTCAAAAAGGAAAAGCGCCCTATTACATTTCTTGGTCCGCCGTTGACCAAAATTCCCTCATCCGGCTTCCGTCTTCTCGCGGGCGCTCTACGAGAATTGAAGTTTTAAACGCGGATTCCTCCTCTAACCCCTACCTGTCGCTTTTGGTTTTGATTGCGGCGGGCATTTCCGGAATAGACGACAATTTAATGCCCGGCGCCGCCGTTAATTTTGAAACCCATGACTACTCCGAATCTGAAAAAGCGGCGTTGTCGGCGGGAACGCTTCCAAGCACCTTAAAAGAAGCCATGATGGCTTTTAAAGAAGACACGCTTTTAAACGAAGCTCTCAGAGAGCCGATTCTGACATCCGTTTATCAAAAAGCATCGCTTGAATGGAACGATTATATCAGTTGCGTTCATTCTTGGGAAATTGAAAAGTATTTGTAATATTTATAATGCCGAACACAAAATTACGGGTTTGATATTTTTTATTTTCATTGCTCTTTTATTCATCGAACAATGATTTCATTTAAATATTCCATTCCCGTTTTCATTTCCGTTTCAATTCTTATCTTTATTTTAATTTTTAATTTAATTTTTATTTTAATTTTTAATTTATTTCAAAAATTTAAAAAATAAAACGAGTGATTTATTTGTCAAACAATCAAATTTCGGACTCAATCGCAGTTCTTTTGGAAAAATACTCAAACGCGTACGGCGTTTCCGGCAACGAAGAAGACATTTTTAAAATGTTAAAAGAAGATTTAAAAGACTACGCGGATGAAATTAAATCCGATGCGCTCGGCAACTTAATCGCCGTTCGAAAAGGAAGCTCTCCCAACGGACCGACGGTGATGTTGGCGGCGCACATGGATGAAATCGGCTTGATGGTCAAATACGTCGATGAGAACGGCTTTTTAAGGTTCGCCAAATTCGGCGGCTGGTTCGATCAAACGCTTTTGAATCAGCGCGTCATCGTTCACGGCTCCAAAGGAAACGTTTACGGTGTCATCGGCTCAAAACCGCCGCACGTGATGACGCCCGAAGACTCCAAATCACCCGTCAAGCACAAAGATATGTTTATCGACATCGGCGCCAAGAATTCGGACGATGTTCAAAATCTCGGCATCGAGCCCGGAACTTACATCACACCCGATCGTGATTTTCAAAAACTCATAAATGACCGTGTGACTTGCAAATCTTTTGACAACCGTGTCGGCGTTGTTTTAATGATTGAAGTGATGCGTCGCTTGAAAGGAAAAGACATCAAGGCAACCGTTTGCGCTGTCGGAACCGTTCAAGAAGAAGTCGGATTAAAAGGCGCAAAAACGGCCGCCTTCTCCTCCAACGCGGATGTCGCGCTTGCGCTTGACACCACCATCCCCGGAGATCATCCCGGCATTACAAAACTGGATTCCCCCCTTGAAATCGGCAAAGGACCGATCGTCGCCGTTTCCGACGCCTCCGGACGCGGTTTAATCGCCCACCCCCAAGTCGTCAAATGGATGCGCGAGTCCGCCGAAAAAACAAACGTTGAAATTCAATTAGGCGTCGGCGAAGGCGGAACGACAGACGCGTCCGCCATTCATTTAACAAAAGACGGCATTCCCACCGGAACCGTCCAAATCGCAACGCGCTACATCCATTCTCCCGTTGAAGTCGTCGACTTAAACGACATCGAAAACGGAATCGAACTTGTGGTGACCGCGATTGAAAGAGCGCACAAATATTTCTCAAAAATGAACGGATAATTTTTCCTTCATTTTTTTTCATTTCATTTTCTGTTTTTAGATGTTTTTGAAAATCCCAAATAACTACCGCTAATTTTCAATTTTGAGTGAGCGCAAGCGAATGAAAAATTGGAAATTTGCGGATGCTCCTTCAAAAATATCAATCACGAAGAGTTATTTCTTTTATTTTTTTCAAATTCAAAATTTGTAAAAGTTATGCTATATTTCAATATTCATTGCCGCCCCCTTTTCGTTTAAATTTTTGAAAATTAAGTATTGTTTTCGCTGTTTGCGTGGCGTTTTTTATCATTTGCGCGATGTTGCGTTTGAGTTTGCGTTTGAGTTTGTTTTTAAGTTTGCGTTTGAGTTTGCGTTTGTAATTTGGTTTTTGTTTGCGGTTTGGTTTTTATTTTTCTTTCGTTTCTTTTTCATTTTCATTCTCTTTTCGCTTTCCAAAATCTTTTAATTTTTAAGAGTCTTCTTTGTACCATTCAAAAAATTATATTTGACGGAGGATTTGAAAATGGCATTGTTTAGTTCGGCGATGACGCCCCAAAAAGCGATTGAAGCGCTCGGGTCGGATAAAGAGGCAAAATATGAGAAAGGAATCGAATTCTTAAAAGAAGGCGGCGCGGACTTGCTGCCGTTTATGGTTGAGAAATTCCAATCGCTTGTTCCTCAAGCGGCGCGTTCTTCCAAACACAAATCGGCGGCAAATCGCCTTTACGATTTGCTTTGCGAAGCGGATTTGCCGGCCGAATTGTGTCCGCCTTTTTTAGAAACATTGATTTCGGCGCCCGAAAACTTGGAATTTTCAATCGAGAAATTGCCGGCGGATACCGTCATGAAAGGATACGCGTTCCTTGAAACCACGCTCAAAGAATCGGACGTGGAAGTCAAGAAGAAAGTATTGCCTTTTTTTGATAAAATCTTTTTACCCCCTTCTATCCTCCCGATTCTCGCTTCTTTTTTAAATCAAAAATCCGGCTTTGCCGAAGAATCTTTAAAACTTCTCCCTCAAATCGACGGCGATTTATCTCCCGTTTCCGACACGCTTTATGATTTGCTGGACGTTTATTTGCTGGGAGATTTCGCCGCGCAAACCATCTTTGAATTATCCGGCCGCCTTTCGCCGAATTTAAAAAAATTGGAGCAATACTTAATGGAATTCAGCTCTCCCGTTCAAAGAAGAACGATTCGCGTCGCCGTTTTACTGGCGGAAACAAATCCGGATGTTTACGCCCTGCTTGAAAAAGCCATATTGGCGGACGAATCCGCACGCGCTCATATTCTGGAATTGTTGGAGAAAAAAGAAACGCTCCGCCCCGACCAAATAGATTTGAGTTGGATGATTTTAGTCAACACCGATTCCGATTTGACAAAAGAGCGCGGTCTGAGATTTTTCGGACGAATCGAAGAAACCGTTCGACCGCTCATCTCCCATTACGCGAAAAACGGAACGTCAAATGAAATCGCTTGCGCTTTTAAATGCCTTCTCTACATGAAAGAAGAAGGAGCCGCGATATGCGCCGAAGTCTTGCCGATTTATTTATCGGACGACCGGCTTCTTTTTGAAACGTCCGGATACGAAAATTTCAGCGTCATCGCCGCTTCCATAAAAGCAAACTTTGGAAACGATTCTCAAGCCTCCGCCTTGGCCAAAAAAATGCGTGATTATTGCACGCGAAATGATTTGGAAACGCCGACTGAAGTCATGTCGCTTTTAGCGCCCGAAGAATTGGCGGATTTGATTGAATGGTCTTTCAAACGCATTTTTGAATCTTACGGCATCGGCTACACGCCCCAATACGCCGATGAAATGCTTCACGGAATCGGACACTTGGTCGGATTTGAAGCCCCCGTTTTAAATGCCTTCATCAAGGCCATCGGCTTTGTTTATCACTTTGACAGCAGCGAAAACGCGCCGCTTTTAACGCACAAGGAAACCGCCGCTTCCATCAATCGACTGCGCTCTCAAAACACGCCGGCCACAAGCAATATTTTGCATTTGATTTCCCGCAAAAGAGATTTGAAAATCGACCAAACCGACTCCGCCGGCACCGTCGTTTCATCGTTTACCCTCTCTTTTGAAGAGCACCGTCGTTTGGCTTTAGACGAATTGGAGCGCCGCGGTTTTCCGGCTTACAACCCGATTCATTATTTAAAGCAAGATAAATCAAATTATTGATTTCATCTTTTTTTTGTTTTTTATTTTTTATTTATCTTTTTTCAAATACAAACCGTTTCCCATTTTACTTTTTATTTTTGAAAAACATTGGGGAGTTTTCTCTGTTTAGCGCGCGCTTTGCCGGATCCTCCGTCGAATTTTGACCGCGTTTAAAAAGACAGGGGGCTTATGTTCAAATCCGCGTTTTTATTTCCCGTTTGGGTCCGTGTTTGCATTTGCAGGCCGGGTTCGCGTTTTCATTTTCCGTTTGGGTCCTCGTTGACATTTTCCGTTTGGGCATTTTTTCGTCTATGACGGCATTTGTAATAATCTATGAAAATGAGAATCTATTTTTATTATCATTTTTTTAAAAATAACCGATTATTTTTTATGTCAATTCATCTTTTTTTGTACATTACATCTTTGGTGTTTTTTATGCAAGAAAAAATTATTGAAATCGCAAATCGTATTAAGGAGCTTCGTGAAGTTTCCGATGTTTTGCCGGAAGAAGTCGCCGCGCATTTGGATATTTCGGTGGAGACGTATTTGGATTATGAAAACTCAAAAGCCGATATTCCGGCCAGCCAGCTTTTAGAAATCGCGAACTATTTCAAAATCGACATGTCGCTTCTCTTAACGGGAGAATCCCCGAGAATGAATGTTTTTACGGTCACGCGCAACAACAAAGGCGTTTCCGTTGAGCGCCGCAGCCAATATAAATATCAAGCGCTGACGGAAAAATTCATCGGCAAAAAAATAGAGCCCTTCATCGTGACGGCCGAGCCGAAAAAAGACGAACCCACGCTTCACTCCCATTCGGGCCAAGAATTTAATTACATCTTAGAAGGGAGTTTAAAAATTTATATCCACAACAACGAAGTCATTTTAAACGAAGGGGATTCGATTTATTTTGATTCCAGCTACCCGCACGCCATGAAAGCCTTAAACGAAAAACCGGCGAAATTCTTAGCCGTTATTATATAATCGTGGGTGAGACATTTTTTGAAATTCCTTCTTACAATTTGTCATTTTATTTTCTTATTATCTATCTCTGAGTGTTAATTATGAGTAATCTGATTCACCATTATATTCCCAAAACGAACTTTGAATCCTACGAAGACTTCAAAGAAAACTTTAAGCTCAATCTTCCCGAAAAATTTAATTTCGCTTATGACGTCATCGATAAATACGCGGAAATTGATCCGAAAAAAGTCGCATTCATATGGTGCGATGACCATGGCAATGAAAAAACCATGACTTTCGGAGAGTTGAAAACCGAAACGGACAAAGCGGCAAACCTGTTTAAAAAATACGGGATTCAAAAAGGCTCCGCCGTTATTTTGATGCTTAAAAGCCATTACACCTTTTGGATTTGTCTTCCCGCGCTTCACAAACTCGGCGCGATTGCCGTTCCCGCAACGCACATGCTCAAAGAAAGAGACATCGTTTACCGCCTGGAAAAATCAAAAGCCTGCGGAGTTGTCGGAATCAACGAAGGCGGTCTTGATCTTTATTTTGACGAAGCCCTTCGAAAATTGAACAAAACGAAATTTTTGAAATTTAACGTCGGCGGCGTTTCCAAAGGCGCGGAAGGATGGCTGGACTTTGAAGCGGAATTGGCGCACTCCTCCCCCGACTTCACGCGTCCGACCGGCGATGAAGCCGAATCAATGACCGACGACATGCTTTACTATTTCTCTTCCGGAACGACCGGTTTTCCGAAAATGGTGTGTCACAATTACGCCTATCCGCTCGGCCACATTTTGACATCCGGCTACTGGCAAAACGTTTACGACGACGGCCTTCATTATACGATGGCGGACAGCGGCTGGGCCAAATGCGTTTGGGGCAAAATTTACGGACAATGGATTTGGGGCACCGCCGTTTTCATTTATGATTTTGACCGATTTGACGCCGGAAATATGATGAACAAAATCGCCCAATACGGCGTCACGACCTTTTGCGCGCCGCCGACAACGTATCGTTTCTTCATCAAAGAAGATTTGTCCAAATACAATTTCAGTACGCTTCAATATTGTGTTGTGGCCGGCGAGCCGCTGAATCCCGAAGTTTATGACAAATTCAAAGAATTCACCGGAATGCAATTGATGGAAGGGTACGGGCAAACGGAATTAATCGTTTGTATCGCGACATTTCCGTGGATGACTCCAAAACCCGGCTCCATGGGAAAACCCGCGCCGTGTTATGATATCATGATTATTAACTCGGACGGTATCGAATGCGATGTCGGTGAAGAAGGGGAAATCGTCATTCGCGTTTCTGAAAATCCGGGCTCAAAAAATATTTCGGCTCTGCCGCCCGGTTTCTTTTCGGGATACAAATATGATGATGAAAAAACAAACGCATCTTGGCACGACGGTTTTTATCACACGGGTGATACGGCTTGGAAAGACGAAGACGGTTATTACTGGTTTGTCGGTCGAACCGATGACATTATCAAGAGTTCCGGATACAAAATCGGTCCGTTTGAAGTGGAAAGTGCATTGATTCAGCATCCCGGCGTTTTGGAATGTGCCATTACCGGTGTTCCCGATCCGATTCGCGGACAAGTTGTCAAAGCGACCATTGTTTTGACAAAAGAGTATAAAGAAAAAGCATCGGAAGACCTTAAAAAAGAACTTCAGAATCACACCAAAAAAATAACGGCGCCTTACAAATATCCGCGTATTATCGAATTTGTGGACGAGCTTCCAAAAACAATCAGTGGCAAAATTAGACGAGTTGAAATTCGAGCTGAAGATGCCAGAGTGGAAAAAGAAGAATAATTTTTTCTTTTTTTTCTTTTTTATTTAATCAAAAACGATCAAAAAAATTATTATCCGGTATTTTTCAAATTTTTGAAAAACCAAATGTCTGTTTGCTGTTTGCGCGCGTCTCTTTTTTGTCGGCAGTTGCTGTTGCATTTTGTGTTTGTAATTTGCAGGTTTGTTTGTGTTTGTTGTTTTGCATCTTCTTTTTTAAATACAGTCGAACTCTCTTGCAAATGTGAGCGCAGTCGCTTTATTATTTCATTTTTTTCAAAAATAAAATGAAAATAAATCCGCTCATTTCATTTAATTCTTAAAAACCAAATCTCGTTTTCGCTGTTTACGCACGCCGCATTTTTTGATTCATTTTTCATTTTCTTAATTGTCATTTTTTCAAAATTTCGATTTTCATCTTCATTAATTATAAATATGGTTATTTCTTCCAAGTAGGATAAATGAATGAGTTTATTCTCTTCGAGTTATTTTTTTAAAGAGGTGGACAATGTCTGAATTACAAGAAAAACAATCTCCTTATCCTGTTATTCATGCAGTCGAGTGCAAGGCTTGCGGCCGTTGCATTTTGGATTGCCCGAAAAAGGTTTTGGAAATGGGAACCGTTTTGAATGAACGCGGTTACACGTATGCGGTCTACAAAGGCGAAGGCTGCAGCGGCTGCGGTAACTGTTATTACATGTGCCCCGAACCGAACGCGATTGAAGTTCATGTTCCGAAAAAAGCAAAAACGGAGGCTTAAATATGGCAGTTCAATTAATTAAAGGAAACACAGCCGTTATTATCGGCGCAATGTATGCCGGATGCGACTGTTATTTCGGTTATCCGATTACGCCCGCCAGTGAAATTTTGCACGAAGCATCTTCTTATTTCCCCAAAGCCGGGCGCAAATTCGTTCAGGCGGAATCCGAAGAAGCGGCAATCAATATGGTTTACGGCGCGGCGGCAACCGGTCACCGCGTCATGACGGCTTCTTCCGGTCCCGGTATGAGTTTGAAACAGGAAGGTATTTCTTATTTAGCCGGTGCTGAGATGCCTTGCGTTATTGTTAATGTTCAGCGTGCCGGTCCGGGTCTTGGAAATATCGGTCCCGAGCAGTCCGATTACAATCAGGCTGTGAAAGGCGGCGCGCACGGCAGTTACAAAAACATTGTTCTGGCGCCGAATTCCGTTCAGGAAATGTGTGATTTGACTTACAAAGGATTTGAATTGGCTTTCAAATACAGAAACCCTGTCATCGTGTTGGCTGACGGTGTTCTCGGTCAAATGATGGAACCTGTGACGTTCCCGGAAATCGCGGTTGAGCCCGTGATTGACACGACTTGGGCTGTTTGCGGAACGGAAGAGACGAAAGAGAATCTGGTTACGTCTATTTTCCTTGATTTTAATCAGCTGGAAGCGTTTAATTATAGACTTCAGCAGAAATATGCGGAAATTCGCGAGAACGAGCCGCTTTACGAAGAATACATGACGGATGACGCGGATATCATTTTGGTGTCTTACGGCATCAGCAGCAGAATTTCAAAAAGTGCGGTCGACGAAGCCCGAAAAGACGGAATTAAAGTCGGTCTTTTCCGCCCGATTACGCTCTTTCCCTATCCTGAAAAGGCGCTCCAAAAGATTGCCGAGCGCGACGTGACATTCGTTTCTGTTGAAATGAGCGCCGGTCAGATGATGGATGATCTGATGCTGGCAATCCGCTGCAAGCGCCCGGTTGAATTGGTCAGCCGGCTCGGCGGAAATATTATTGATATCGGTAAAGTGATGGATAAAATTCGTGAAATCGATGCGAGGAAGGTGTAATCATGGCAGGCGAAATTAAAAATGATAAATGCTGCGGCGGTGCACAGGAAAAAGTGTTCCAAAGACCGGAAAGCATGAACGCGGTCTACACTCGAAAAGGCGGCGCTGCGCCGACAGCCACTCACTACTGCCCCGGTTGCGGTCATGGCGTGATTCACAAACTCATCGGCGAAGCAATCGACGAGCTCGACATTCAGGACCGCAGCGTCTTAATCAGTCCGGTCGGCTGTGCTGTATTTGCTTACTATTACTTTGATTTCGGAAATGTCCAAGTCGCTCACGGCCGCGCGCCGGCAGTCGGAACAGGCATTTCCCGCGCGCAGGACAACGCTGTCGTTATTTCCTATCAGGGAGATGGCGATTTGGCTTCTATCGGTCTCAATGAAACCGTTCAGGCAGCCAACCGCGGCGAAAAAATGTCTGTCTTTTTCGTGAACAACACCGTTTACGGCATGACCGGCGGCCAAATGGCGCCGACAACACTTGTCGGTGAAAAAACTGTGACCTGTCAGGACGGCCGCGACCCGAATTTCGCGGGCTATCCGCTTCATATGTGTGAAATTTTAAACAACCTGACTGCACCCGTCTTTATCGAGCGTGTTTCGGTTTCCGATATTAAACACATCCGAAAAGCAAAAATCGCGATTAAAAAAGCGCTTGAAATTCAGCGCGACGGCAAAGGCTACGCTTTCGTTGAAATCCTTGCCGGCTGTCCGAACAATCTCAAACAGGACGCGAAAGGATCGATTGATTTCATCAACGAGCAGATGGAAAAGGAATTCCCGCTCGGCAACTTCCGTGACAGAAGCGCAGAAGTCGCTCCCGTCATCCGCCCGGCAAGCAATTTCTCCAAGGAAAAACTGGAAGAAATTTTCGATGTCCGCGCAGGTGTCGAAACGGCAAAACCGGATCCGAATTTCAAGGACTGTTCGGTTAAAATCGCCGGCTTCGGCGGTCAGGGCGTTTTGTCAATGGGTATTATTCTCGCCCGCGCCGGAATTTTCGGCGGCAAAAATGTTTCCTGGTATCCGTCCTACGGTCCCGAGCAGCGCGGCGGCACGTCCAATTGTTCCGTCGTTTTGTCCCAAAAGCCGATCGGATCACCCATCGTTTACAATCCCGACATTTTGGTTGCGCTCAATCGCCCGTCTCTTGAAAAATTTGAAAATGATGTCAAAGCCGGCGGCTGGCTGATTTATGATTCAACAATTGAGAATTACACCGCTCCAAAAGGCGTCAAATCCGTTTGCGTCCCCGCTGTTGAGATTGCAGTTTCTGCCGGCTCGGCAAAAGCGGCCAATACAGCGATGCTCGGCGTTATTTTGGCTCTCGGTGCGACCGGACTTTCAGAAAAAGAGTTTGAAGAAGCTGTTTCGGCATCTTTTGCAGATAAGCCGAAGTTGATTTCGATGAACTTATCTGTATTGAAGGCGGGATTTGAGTGGGGGAAGGAGAATTTGTGATATATTATTTAATACTGTATAATTTATACAGTATATTTACCTATTAATCCTTAAAATTAATATACAATTACATTCATTTATTTTCAATGATTTTTGGATGTTGATATTAATTGAATATTGGATGGCGTTTCCCTAGATTAGATCATGGAAGTAAACAAGGATTTACGAATAGTGGTGTTGAAACATTTCGAGGCGAAAAGTTAATTGAAAATTTAGCTCGAGAGATTTGCCAAAATTCGTTAGATGCAAAATCAAAAATAGTAAATGACCCTGTTCATGTCGTATTTGAATTAGAACATCTTAATCGACAGGATCCTGTATTTGATGGGATGCAAAAACATATTGAATTATGTGAACGATATTGGGATAAAGGAGCCGATTCCAAATTAAAAACATTTTTGAAACAATCAAAAAATGTTTTGTCTAAAGATAAAATTAATGCATTTATTGCACGCGATTTCAATACAACAGGATTGAATGGAGTATTTAACAGTAAAGAATCACCTTGGCTTGCTTTGGTTCAATCCACAGGATACTCTGTCAAAGATGAAGGGAGTGCAGGTTCATACGGCATCGGAAAAAATGCTCCTTTCGCTTGTTCAGCTTTAAGCACTGTATTTTATAATACTTTAGCAGAAGATGGCGGAGAAGCTTTCCAAGGTGTTTTTAAATTAGCGACTCATGAAATTAATGGGGAAGAAACACAGGGAGAAGGATATTATTGTATTTTTGATACTGTTCCACGACCTATATATCCTTCGGATAATTGCTCATTAAGAGATCAACTTAAAATAAAAAGAGAGAAAACCGGAACAGATATTATAATTTTAGGATTTGATGCAAGTTTCAATTGGATGGATGAACTGATAATTGCAATTATTAAAAACTTTTTTATTGCAATTCATGAAAAAAAATTAATTGTCAGCATTGGAAACGATACAATTGACAGTGACAGTCTTTTTTCGTATTTAGTCAGTCCAAGATTCAAAAATTCAAAAGATATGAAAGAAACTCGTGAATATTATGAAACATTTACTCATCCGAATTTTCGATATGAAACTAAAATTTTAAAAGAATCATCTGAGTCATTTGATATTGAGTTGTTTATTAATGAAAATCCCGAATTTAGTAAAGGTATTGCCAAATTTAGGCAAACGGGCATGCTTATCAGAGTTAATAAAAAAAGAACGGTTCAACATTTTGCAGCAGTTTTGATTGTTCGTGGTCAACGTCTCGGAAACATATTGAGAGATTCTGAACCGCCTGCACATGACGATTGGGATTCGGAACGGGTTGTCGATCCAAGAACTAAAAGAGATGCAAGACATGCTATCTATAATATTGATCGTTGGCTCAAAGAAATTTTTTCGGAATTGTTTGAAAGAAATTTTGAAGAATCTTTAGATTCCGGAATGGGAGAGTACTTACCTGCGGATTCAAATGAATCTATTCATAATACTATCGAAGACACCGATATTATGAATATTGCTCCTCAGATAATAGATGCTATTTCAATCTCTCCGCCCAAAAATAAAACAACAGGAGATAAATCTATTGGAAAACCCCTCTCCGGGAATGTTAATGCTGACTCTGACAGATCTAAAATTCAAAAAAGACCCTTGCCCCCTCCCGTAAAACCTGATAAAGGTAATATTTCGGGCGTATCTCCTGATACGGGTGATAAAAAAATTACATATCCTCAAATCAAGGGTCAACGCGTTTTTTCTCCCGATGCAGGTACCTATAATATTTATCTTAAATCTGAAGATTTTCATTCAAATATCTATATCTCTCTGGAATCAATTGGTGAAGATGGTTTTTCGGAAGATGTAAATATCATCTCTTGTTCGGATGATATTATGAATTTGCCATACCCCTTTAAAGGGTCTAAATTGGGACCGATTAATTTAGACGCAAACGTTCCTAAAAATATTAAAATTGAGATTGATACTGATGAAAAATTGTGCTTAAAACTTTCTGTCACGGAGGAACAGATATGATTAAAGTCACGGATAATGAATTTCCTCATCCGATTCTATATTATGGAAAAGATGATTATATTTCCGGGTCTTTTGATATTAAGCTAATTCGACATCAAGAAATTGGTGATGATTTCATTTTTACTTTCCAATATTATTTAGAAGATTGCCAAGGTTTGCAAGAAATGATTGAACAAGGGGACGCTGTGGTTTCGTTTCGATTAATCTCAAGTTCTTCCTCTTTCAGAGAAATTCATAAATTTGGTCACTCAAATGAAATTGAAATAAAAATTAATAAATATAGTATCTCAAAAGTTTTATCTGTAATTGGATTTATCGTTTCTTCCGAAAATGATTATCTGTTTTCATTAAAAGAACATAATCCGGAATATTTTTCGAATTTGACGTTTACTCTGAGAAAAGGAGATATTTTAGCAATAACAGACGAACTTAAAATAAGGTTAGATGATTCTGAATTTAGGAGACCCGTTTCTTCAATTTTCACTATTGTAATAGATCCTGATTTACCTGCCTCCGAACAAATTCGTTGTAATTATGATAGAAATATTATTCAAATACAGTTATGCCCCGAAATTTATGAAACCTATTCTTTAATGAAAAAAGCGGGTCGTCAAAAAGAAGCGAATGTTTCAATCGTTTATCCTGTCCTGGTTGAGTTACTGTGTTATATGCCGCAGTGGGGGATTGACTCCGAATATTCTGATTATACTTGGTGGAGAGTTATTGAAAATAAATACCGTGTTCATTATTCAAACAATCTTTTTGAACAAGAATATATTCTGGCAGTATCAGTTGCAAATAAACTGCTTGGATTTATTGCGGAAACATCTTTAAAATATTTTGCTGATCTTGAATCTTTAGATGTTTTTGAAAATGATGAGGAGTCTTAATTATGAAATTAAAATATTTTTCGGAAGAAGCATATGATAAATTGTGGTATGCTTTTCCGGAAAACGAATTATTATATGAGGAATCTATGGGGTGGGTCCTCGATTTTATTGGGGATGGCGGGGTTTATGAATCTTCATACAGTTTCCCGGATATTAAATTAAATTATACTGTGGGTCCTAAATCGGACTTCCAAAAATCGCAGGAAGATTTAGAGAATACGCAAATACTTTATACAAAACTTAAAGGGTTACCGCCTTTGCATGCAACAAATAAATTAATTTGGACTTATTTATCTCATGTGACGTTTTCAAATTATGTTTTGGACCGTTGGTCAAATTCACGTGATCTTCAAGTTCGTTTTTTTGCAACTTCAAATTCCTCCTCATTATTTGATAACGCAATATCTCGATTATGGTGGTATGGTTATTTATCTTATGATAAAACCTATTCAAATCCATTTGAATTAACAAAAATCATGTTAATGAATCAAACGATTTGTACGGATTTTATTGACGCTACGTACAGCAGAAATCGAATTTTAGGTCGAGGTGTTCTTCAAGCTCTTAAAGAATTCCAAGAATCACATCTGGAAGAAAAAGAAGGAATTACAGAATATTTCCGAAGATGCAACAAATATCTTAACCGGTATGGTGCAGTTACTGTATTGGATTCTATGACATCAGATGAAATGAAAGAACTTGCATTGAATTTTATGATTAAAGATCGGAAAAAAACATTGAATGAGAAATAATTCATTTTTCATATATTATTTGCAAATGCTGAATTCAACGGAGAAGTGCATAATCTTTGAAAAGCAATGAGTTGCCTATCTTTTATAGAATTTGTACAAATAAAGAGATAAGCACCCAGTTTTTAGCTTTATTGGGATTGTTGGAATTTGGTTTTTATCATATCCCGCAGGATGACAAAATTATGCACTTCTCGATTGAAGACAGGAATTCAATTTTATGGAATATTTTCCTTTTTTTCATAAACCTTTTCAAAATCATTTCTGGAAGAGCTTAGTGCATCTAATTTTGTATTATTATGTAGATATAGATATTCTTGAATTTCATTTCTATTCATAGATATGATTACAAGGAACATTTCCATTTTCTTTTAAATGGTATAACTGCCGGTTTAAAGAGCAGGATTTGAATGGGGACGGAAAATTTGTTATGGGATTTGAATAAACTTTTCAATTTTTTATATCTTTTTAAATCTGATTTGCAGATTTAATTTTATTTTATATTCTCCGTCATCATCCAGATATATTCGCCCGAAATTATTTCGAGTTTCTCCAGAACTGGCTGTTTCTAATTTTGTTTGTGTAAATAAGTATTCTTTAAATTCTTTTTCATCGTATGTGTGATATGATACAAGATCTCCGTCTTCCAATATTACAATATATCCGCCTGCTGCTTCTCTCTCCCCAGTCCAAACAGTTCCGGGAACCATTCCCAAAGCAACATCAATTAATAATTTCTTAATCATATGTTCATAAAACGGGTTATGATGATTTGTTTTTAATTGTAATATATCTTTTTTATCCAGTTCTGATGTCAATTCTTGTAAATCTGTTCCTTTTTTAGAATAATATAATAATACAAGGTGTGCCATAATTGTTGGAAATTGACTGTCAATCATTTTCATATTTCCTTCAAATATTAAATCATCTACTTTTTCAAATAAAAGATCATATTTTTCTAAAATTAATACTATTCTTTCTTTTATTTTATGTGTCTCTTTTTTATTTTTGTCAAATGATATTGTATTGTTTGTTATATTTTCTACATCAATTTGAGTAATGTTTGGAATTTTAAATATAAAATTTGTTTTTAAAGAAGCATTCAAAAGAGTTGGTTCACTTCCAAGATATGATTTTACACTAAATCCTAATGTCGGATTTTCATGTGTTTTTTGATCATATACTACTAACGTAATATCAGATTTGAGTTTGCTTTTGGAATGTGGATTTAAATATATTTCTTTAAAAAAGCTGTCAAGTTCCGGAATTAAAAATGATTTTTTTCCTTCTTTTATTTTCTTTAATAATATTTTTGCTTTTTCATCAAATTCTTTTCTTGGAATTGAAATACTTTCTTCTGTTGTTTTTATAATACAATCAATAATTCCATCTTCCAATATGTATTCAATATTTTCCATCTCTTTTTTATATATCTTTGAGATAGGATAATAATCTCCTTCAATCTTTTTAAGATTTTTATCCGCATTTTGCAAAATTCCATCTGCAATCATTTTCAATATGACATATGTTTCCGACCATTCCCCTTTATTTGCCATTTGTATACCCCAACAAATCTGTAATCATTTTACCTGTTTTTTGAATGGCAGGAATCGAAACTGAATTTCCAAATTGTTTGTATGCATTGACATCTGCCACAACAATTCTAAATTCATCAGGATATCCTTGAAGACGTGCCCATTCTCTGGGGGTCATTCGCCGAACTCCTTCTCTGTTTACTTCTCCTTTAATGTTGGTTACAGGAATGAAATTTGTTAATCTATTGTCAATAACCAAATTTCTTTCTCGTCCCATACCGCCAACAACAATTGCATTGGCAACCGAATTATCGGAAATGATTTCATATCCGAAACCGTTTCCTTTTAAAAGGTGTCTTTCTCTGTGTTTTCTCAAAGTACTCAAATATTGAGTTGAAAGATAATATTTTACAGAAACTTCTTCTCTTTCTTTGACATCTTCAAATGTTTTTTTTGCCTTTATCGGTTTGGGATATACAAATTTTTCAATCCCGGTATCTTTTCTAAAACCGACAATAAATATGCGTTCTCTGTTTTGAGGAACTCCAAAATCTTTTGCGTTCAATATTTGCGGATCCGGCACATAATAATCTAAATCTTCTCGAAGTGTACTTAAAATTGTCTTTAAAGTTTTTCCTCTGTCATGACTTACCAACCCTTTTACGTTTTCCAAAAAGAAGGCTTTCGGCTTTTTTTCTTTGATAATTCGAGCGACATCAAAAAAGAGAGTTCCTCGCGTATCTTCAAATCCGCCTCTTTTACCTGCAATCGAAAATGCCTGACATGGGAAACCTGCACACAAAATGTCATGGTCGGGTATATCTCTTTCATTTATTTTAGTAATATCTCCGAAAGGAACTTCTCCAAAGTTTTTTTCGTATGTTTGTTGAGCATATTTATCCCATTCGCTGCTGAAAACACATTTCCCACCCAGATTTTGAAATGCGATTCGAAATCCGCCAATTCCTGCGAATAAATCAATAAAAGTAAATTTTGAATTTTTAGGTGTCGGGAACGGTATATCCCATTCAATTTTTGTATTTTCAAAATCAAAACCAAAATCATTCAAATATTTTTGAGCATTTTTTTCATAATAGTAAGATGCGGGAGTTTCCCTTACTTGTAAATAATGCCCGATCATTGAAATTTTATAACGATCATCTTCATTGATTTTGTTTAAATTCAAATTATTGCTGATTTCCGAATATAATATCTTTTTTTGTTTCGGCTTTTTTATTTCTTTTTGAGGTTGTTTTTTTACAGGCTGAACTTCCATCTTCTTTCTCCCGATTTCTTTTTCAATTTGATTGAAACATTTTTCAGTTTCTTTCTTAATCTCTTTGCCCCAAAACCTTAAAACAGTCCATCCTTCTTTTTCCAAATATTCATTAACTTCTCGATCTCGTTCCATATTTCTTTCAATTTTCGGGATCCAGAATTCTTGATTGGATTTGATTTCGTGTTTTTTAACTTCCCAATTCCAACCGTGCCAATATTCGCTGTCACAAAATATTGCAACTTTTTCATCATGAAAAACAATATCCGGATTTCCGAAGACAGATCGATCGTTTGTCTCAAACGTATAGCCTTTGGATGTCAATGCTTCTTGAAGAAGACGCTCTATTTCACTGCCTTTATTTTTGACAGCTTGCATATTTTTTCTTCGTTGCTCGGGAGTTAATTTATCTGCCATTTCTTTTTACAGATGAGCATTTTAGAACATAAATATTATTCCTTTCAATTTCTTTATATTTCACGGCAGAAAGGTGAAAGTACTCAATTTTTACATCGCATCTGATTTCACAAAACTTCCCCATCCTCAAAAAATATAAATACCCAAACCCCTCATTTCTTTAACTGTGTAAAAATCATCCCACTAAAATAAAATCCCTTCAAAAAAAATTATTTTGATCTTTCTTCGGACGTTTTGAGGGAACAAAGATGATTTTGTGTGTTGTCGCAGTAATCTGCGATCTTAAATCTTTTAAATATTCATTAAAGGAGATTCTGTTATGGTTAAAGAAATGACAGCTGTACAAAGAGCTCTTGCCGCCGTCCGCGGGCAAGAAACAGATCATACGTCCTCGGCAAACGGACTCGTCATGACAACAATTGATATGATGAATCAAGTCGGCGCAACTTATCCGGAGGCGCATCACAATCCGCAAATGATGGCGGATATGGCCGCAGCGCCTCATGAAATGTGCGGAATTGACGGAACAACTCTGCCGTTTGATATTTCTCTTGAAGCGGAAGTGCTCGGCGCGGGTCTGGATTGGAGAAAAATTGATCGCCCGCCGATTAAAGTTCACACCGTATCGGACCCGGATGATTTTACAATTCCCGATAAAATCGAAGAACTCGGCAGAATTCCGGTCGTTTTAAAATCCTTGGAAATTCTAAAAGAAAAATACGGCGAAAACTTGGCGCTTTTGCCGACGACGGTTTGTCCGTTTACGATTGCCGGACACATGGCAGGCGTTGATAATTTGTTCATGTGGATTTTAAGCGATCCCGACAAAGTGCACACGCTGGTCGATAAATTAACGGATTTCGTTATTGATTATCAAAAATTGATGGTTGATCACGGCGCAGACATTCTTTTTACAATTGATCCGACTTCATCCGGCGACTTATTGTCCGGTGACATGTACAAAGAATTCGTTTTATCCTCCATTCAAAAAATGAGAAAAGGATCCGGCGCGCCTTCCATTTTGCATATTTGCGGAAATACAAAACCGATGCTGGGCCATATTGCCGTTTCCGGAGTGGAAGGATTTTCCTTTGATAAAGCAGTTCCCGTTTGGTATGCAAAACAGCATTTGGGCGACAAAGTTTCAACTTACGGCAATTTGGATGTCATTGATCTTTTCCCGAATAAAACGCCGGAAGATGTTTATCTGGCAACAGTCGAAGTGATTCGTCAAGGCGTCAATATTGCGGGAACGGCTTGCGATGTTCCCGAAAAAACATCGATTGAAAACATTCGCGCCTTTTCAAAAGCGTGCAAAGAAACGCCGATGCCATCCAAATCAGAAGTCGACGCGTACATAAAAACATTGGCGAAAGAGAATTCGGATGAAAAATAATTTTATTTTTAAATTCCGGATTTGATCTCTTTTTTTAAATTTTATGAAAAAGAGTTCTCTCTTTTTCTTTTTTATTCTCGTATTTTCGCTATCCCTTTTCAGCCGGCCGGTGCATTTTTATGTCGGGTTGCTCTGTTTTTTTCAAATCTCGCTTCTCTTTTTGTCTTTTTTCAATTTGAGTTCCGCTAAATCCGCTTCCACAAACAAAACGCTTGAGAAAACAATCACTGCGCCCAAAATCTGAATCGGCAAAAGCTGCTCTGAGGCAAACAAGTAAGCAAAAACGGATGCGAAAACCGGTTCGAGCGAGAATAACAAACCGACATGTGCCGGAGTCGTATATTTTTGCGCGACGACTTGTCCGGTAAAACCAAACGCCGTGCAAAAAACCGCCAAAAACAAAACGGCCGTCCACGCTTCTCCCGTTTGCGGCAAATGCGGCGTTTCAAAAAGAAAAGCACAAATCGTGCCGTACAAACAAGTGAATCCGAGTTGATTAACACCGAGAGTCAGTGTATCTATTTCTTTTAGGCTTGTCAATTTTTTTGCGATTAATATATGACACGAATAAGCGATGGCAGCAATAACACACGTCAAATCACCGATCCCAAATCCGTTTTTGCTTTCCAAAGTCAAAAGGGCGATGCCGATTAGTGCGGTTATACTTCCGATGAGGATTTTCTTTTCCGGGAGTTTTTTGTAAATCAGGGCGGATAAAATCGGAACAAAAATGACCGTCAAACTGCCGAGAAAACCGGCGTTTGATATCGTTGTGTATTGAAGGCCAAAATAAACAAACCCCAGCGTCAGGAATAAGAAAAATCCTAATATAGCGCTCCCGATGAATGTTTTTTTATTCGTTTTTAAAACCTGTTTTGAAAAAAGAAGGGATGCAATCAAAAAGCCGATTCCGAACCGAAGCGCTAAAAACGTATACGGTTCCATCGTCAAAAGCCCTTTTTTTGTAAACAAATAAGACATTCCCCAAACAAAAACAACAGCTAAAAGAAGTAAATTCGCTTTTTTCATCGGAGTGAGCATGGGTTGTTTCATGATTGACCTTTCATTTTTCCTCTGCCTTTGTTTCTCTTATTTAAAAATGCTTGCTTTCAGGCGACATTTTTTTGAAAAAAATCAGAATGAATCAGACGAGTTACTAAAAAATCAAAGACTGTTCTCATTTTTTATTTCTGAAAAGATTTAGGGCGGTTTTGCCGTTTGGTCGATTTTGCTGTTTGGCTGATTTTGCTGTTTGGCTGATTTTGCTGATTTTGCTGATTTTGCTGATTTTGCTGTTTGGCTGATTTTGCTGATTTTGCTGTTTGGCTGATTTTGCTGTTTGGCTGATTTTGCTGTTTGGGCGCGATGTTGTTTTACAGCCGTTATCGTTTGCCGTTTGAATTTTGCAGCCGAATAGATCGGTCGCATGTTTCTGCTTTGGTTTGCCGCAGCATTTACTTTTTAATATGTTATCAATATTTGGTGTAATGCCAAATTTTTAGATACATTTATAAGATTGAAAAAACATTTTTGTTTTAATGACTCCACATTCACATGAAAAAATAACGGGGCTTGAGCTTAGTCCGCGCAAGGTTTCTTATTTGAAATTTTTGTTGACGAAAAAAGATATTGTTCGAACGACTGAAATATCGGATGAGTTTGCCGTAGACCCTTCAACGGTGACAAAATTGATTGCAGAGCTTGTCAAAGACGGGTATGTGGATCATATTCCTTATCACGGCGTCAAGTTGACAAATTTAGGGAAAAAATACGCGGAATTTTGTGTCAAAAGACATCAAATTCTCGGATTGATGCTTTCTCATTACGGTTTGTCGCCGGAAGAATCCTGTGACGAAACATCTCGAATCGAATCGTCCTTTTCAAAAAAAGCTATCGACCGTATCTGTTCTTCAATGGGACATCCGACCATTTCTTGTTGCGTGAAACTTGGAGAGAAAATGAAAATCAATCACGATTCCTGTTTTCATGAAACGCGACTCAATCCGATTTCTCTTAAAAATAATAAAAACGACTCATAATCGTCAAACGCGTATGATTTTTTTACTCATGACGTTTTGTTTCAATACAAAATTTGGTAGAGTGCCAAAATAAATGCGCTGATTAAAAAACTTAATGAAACAAGTTTTTCAAAAACAAACTTCAAAAACAAATTTCAAAAACATAACGGAAGGTTATAATATGACTTTAAAAAACACAAAAATAATTTTAGCAGCCGTTCTCCTTTTGGGTTTGGCAGCCGTTTCTTTTTCAGGTTGTTTGGATTTGGGAGAAATCGGTCATGACCACAACCATGATGATCACGACCATGATGACCACGACCATCATCACCACGGCGATCCGAATGCTTCTTATGATCCGTTAAACAACGAATCCGTTAATCAAATTTTAAACGGAAGCAAAATATTGGTCGCAGCAAGCGTCATTCCGCAAACAGAATTTATTGAAAAAGTCGGCGGTGACAAGGTCATTGCGATTTCCATGATTCCGGTCGGCGGCGGACACACTTACGATCCTTCTCCGCGTCAATTGGAAGACTTATCCAAAGCCGACATTTACATGGCGCTCGGTTCCGGTGAGCCCTTTGAAAACAATCACATGGAAACATTTACACAAATGAATCCGAACATGACGGTTATCAATTCTTCCAATAATTTAAATTTGATTCAAACAAGCAAATCTACCGATCCGCACATTTGGACCTCTCCGAAATGCGCCATCATCATGGTTGAAAATACCTACGAAGCGCTTTCATCATTTGATCCCGCTAACGAATCTTATTATCGCACAAATGCGGACGCTTACATTCTGGAACTGAAAGACTTGGATGCCGAATTAAAATCAGAGTTTTCAGACTTAACCTCTCGAAATTTCATGGTTTACCATCCGGCTTGGGGATATTTCGCTCGAGATTATGATTTAAAACAAATCGCTGTTGAAGTGGACGGAAAAGAACCATCTCCAAAAGACATTGTCAAATACATTGAAATTGCAAACGAAAACAATATTTCCGTAATTTTCGTTCAAGAACAGGTCAGTGTTTCAGGCGCAACCGCGATCGCGGAAGGATTCGGCGGCAAAGTTTTCGTCATTGACCCGCTGGCAAAAAATTATATCGAAAATATGAAACACATCGGGGAAGTTTTGGCCGAGGAAATGTCTTAAATATTTATGTTTATATTTTATTCATAAATAGGGAGATGAGTTAATTAATGGTGTGGCGAAGGTCGGCAGATGGGGTTTAGTATGAGCGAAGACGGTCTCGAAATGGTTACTGGTATACAGTAATTTGTGATGAAACCCGTAGTGAAGAGGAGTTTAATTATAGGGGTCTTCCACATATTCAAGATTTGTCTCCTCTCAAATGGATGGGAAGTATTTATCGTCGATATTTCGAAAATGATACGATGGTTAAAAAAACAATTCAAACTTCGCTAATCGATAATTCCGTATGTGATCTCGAAAAAAATTCAATAGAAATAACTGACAATGAAATGACTAAAAATGAATATATCATTCAAAATAAGGCAAATACTAATGATATTAGTGGAATATTAAATTTTCTTTTTTTATTATTTTTATTTTTTATTTTATTTTTATTATTTTTTTCTCTAAAAACTTTTATAGTATTTTTTATTGCATTTTTAATTTTATTATCCTTGGGATATGGGGCTTATCTTTTAGGGAGAAAAAGGTCCAAATCCTAATATTTCTTGAATTAATTAGGAATTGAAATATGAATTATCAAATTAATCGGATGCTTCTAAAAGACGAATTCATTTTAGATGTGAAAAATCTTTGGGTCAAATATGACGCTCACACCGTTTTAGAAGACGTTTCTCTTCGAATTGACGGCCCCGGCGAGATTCTCGGAATCATCGGCCCGAACGGCGGCGGCAAAACGACGTTTTTGAAATCCGTTTTGGGACTCATCCCGATTTCAAAAGGAGAAATTTCCGTCTTCGGATTACCGCCTGAGAAAGCCAGACAATACATCGGTTACGTTCCGCAATACAGCAAATTCGATTATGATTTTCCAATCAGCGTCATGGAAGTGGTTTTAACCGGTCGTTTGAAACGCGCCGGATTATTTCATCGATATTCCAAAGCAGACAAAGAAGCGGCATCAAAAGCGCTTGACATTGTCGGAATGTCGGATTATAAAAACGCTCAAATCGGCGAAATCTCAGGCGGACAACGTCAGCGCGTTTTTATTGCGCGCGCGCTTTCCAACAATCCGAAATTCTTGCTTATGGACGAGCCGAATACCGGTCTTGACACATTCATGCAAGATGAACTGTATCGCATTTTATCCGAATTGAAAAAAGAAATGGCCATCATTGTTATCAGCCACGATATCGGCGCAGTTTCGGCGCATATGGATAAAATCGCGTGCATGAATCGCCGCTTGTATTTCCATGACAGCAAAGAAGTCTCGCAAGAAGATTTCGCCGCCGCTTACGGCTGCTCCATCGACTTGGTTGCGCACGGCGTACCGCATCGCGTTTTTGAACCTCACCCCTACGCGC
>Ga0265295_1002227_pt1 | contig 31584 bp, 18 predicted proteins | sample Munlansysbiofilm_FD_192503 | JGI IMG/M metagenome (GOLD analysis project Ga0265295, IMG submission 192503) | Leachate microbial communities from a municipal landfill in Southern Ontario, Canada - Methane capture system biofilm | ecosystem: Engineered > Solid waste > Landfill > Unclassified ... | reverse complement strand
GGTCTCAAAGAGTGAGCTTTTGTAGTAAAAGTCCAGCGGCACTCTGGCAGTCTGGTTCCCATCGCCAATGGTGATATCGTTCACACCGCTTCCGGTAAGCTGAACGGTATGAGTATCACGGTTATCCGCGCTACGCAGGCCGCTTTTGCTGCCTATTACGTGACGATTATCCTGGTTGTCCGTAATGGTTACCGTGGCAAGGTCCTCACCCAGAGAGTTCGGAGTGTAATTAACTGTAAACGTTGCAGTTTGCGCAGTTTCCAGGGCGACAGGGAAGGTAGGCAGGTTGCTGAGCGCAAAGGTGCCGCTGCCGGCAATGCTGATATTGGTTATGCCCAGACTGCCACCTCCGGCATTCATGATGGTGAAGTTTTTGCTACGGCTGCCACCGAGATTTGTATCACCAAAATCGTGTGAGCTGGGGCTGACTATAAACATCGGGGCTCCACCAGGGGGAGACATGAAGAAACGGGTGTTTGAGCGGTTCATGGAAACAGTTCCGGTGGATCCGGTGCTGCCATTGGCAGAGTCACTCTGGAAACGCAGGGAACTATTGAAGCTCGTGGTAGAATATAGGACCCGAGCATTGCGGGTATAGGTGCCTGGGATCATATCAGTTGATATGTCAATGATAAGATTTGATGTGCCGTTCCAGAAGAAAGGCATACTGAAATTGTGCAGGTTCCAGGCGGTGGTAGGCATGAATTCATCGCTGTGCCACACTGTGGTATATCCATCTGTATCGAAGGTGGTGCCAAGGGCTGCTTCATCAGTATGCTTCATGCGAATGGTATAGTTCGGCATAGGCGAGCAAGTGTCCAGATCCTGCACATTGAAAGCCAGAGCCGTGATCATTCCGGGAATTCCTCCTGCAGCATAGAATTCCGCCGCTGTGTAGAGGAATTGCTGACGGAAGGCCTTGTAGTATGTGCCATAAGGGGTCGGGGCACCGGTATTGGTGTTTGTGGCGGTACCTGTGCCAATTCCGATCACCAGGAGGCCTTCTTCCATCACGCTTACCGTGAGAGGATCCGTGGTATCGTTATCAGGAACGAGATCACCAGGCAGCAGCACCTTGCCGTGAATCTGAATGGTGCCTGTGGTGGCGGGGGTCCACACCAGGGTAATATCCATTTCCTCATTCACAGCTATGGCAGGGCCGGTCACTGAAGCCAGTTCCGTAGTTCCACTGTATATTTTAACGTTATACGCTCCGGCGGTCTGGGCCGAAGTGCCGGTGTTTTTGATCCGTACAATGTAGTTTGTGGCTTCATTTACAGTGGGGGTAGCATTTCCCAAGATGCTGAGTGCAGAGAGATCATCTGGCATTTTACGCAGGTTGTTTGAGAAAGCGGGATTTGAGAGCACGCCTCCTGTATATACAGTTTTTACTGCCCACTTGTGCAGGCCATTGACCAAGGCATTCCAGCCTGGTGCCACATACGCGGTATCGGTGATGGCAGCGGTGGTGAGCTGAGTCCAAAGATCCGGCTGCTGTTCCTGGCCTGGCATTAATCTATAGACATGATAGCCCACAGGGATGCGGCTGGGCTGTGTAGTTCTTTGGGCCAGGCTTTGCGTCCTGGGCTGAGTTTTGCTGAAGCTTGCCGCCAGGACGGATGCCTCAGTTTCGCTGAGACCTCTCATGGCTAGGGGCATTTCTGGAGAAGGGCTGGTGGATACCATAGCATCTGCAGAGCCGATTTCCACATCATCGATGTACCAGCCTGCATAGTTCACTACTGTAGTGGCAAACATCTCGAATCGGATCTCCACCTCGGTCATACCGTCATAGGCAGAAAGATCGATAGTGCGCTCCTGCCAAATGGTGCCCGTATAATCCCAAGATGGTCCCCAAACCAAGCTGCCATTTACGCTTACCTGACAGTAATCGAAATCGCCAAATACGTTTTCCCAACTGTAGAAGCGCATCTGTGCATTTGTGATTCCAGCAAAATTGAAGGTTTTGGTGAGGTAGCTGAAGCCACCCGAATTGAGGTAATTCGTGTTCATCTTGGTACCCCACATTCCGGTTCCGGAGTGAGCTGTAGGAGGTGGAGTCACATTTGCTCCAGCATCACCGGTATTGGTCCAATTGGCGACATTATAGTCTGAACTGTATTCCCAATCTCCATCGCTACCAGCAAGATTTGAGCTGGCTTCCCAGCCTCCATCATCGTTCTCAAAATCGAAGTTCATGCCGCTTCCAGCTTGCCCAGGAGCACGCCAGGTGAGGTTCACTGCAGTTTCTGCATCATTTAAAGTGGCCGTTACGGAGACAGGTGGCAGGGTGAGCTCATCCAGGGTAATGGTGCCCATGGCATAATTGCTGGAGCCCACTATGATGGTTCCGGTTTCGGTTTGGTATCCGGCTCTGCTAATGGCGTAGGTAAAGGTATTGCCGGAGAGGACATTCTCTACCACAAACTGCCCGGAGGCATTGGTATTCGCCGTGTAATTTATTATTCCATAGAGGTTGATCACGCCATCGCTGAGACCTGCGGCAGGGTTGTCGCTGCCCACGACGGTTCCGGTTACGTTTACCGAGGCCGAAGGAGTCATTACTATATTCACTGTGGTAGTTTGATCTTCCACAATGCTGAAGTTAATGGATCGGTCTTCGTAACCTATCTTATGAGCAGAGAGGGTATAATTTCCTTCCAACAGATAGGGAAAGCTGTACTGGCCCGAGGCAGAAGTAGTGGTATGATAGGTGGTGTCTGTTATATTGATGTCCACATCTGCCAAAGGGCTACCAGCAGAGGTAACGGTGCCGGAAAGTGAACCCATTCCATCCACAGTCATGAAGAAAGTGGCTTTGGGGAAAGTGCCGGATAAAGCGCCAGTAGCCGAGGGGTTCATCGGATCATAAACTGTGCTGTCGCTTTGCAGCCTACGAGCACGGTTTGTGCCTACAGTCTGGGCTTGGAAGTAGTTTGTAGAACTATGATACTGTGTGTCCATGGGACGGTTGGCGTAGAGCACCAGATTATCGTTGAAGTAGTCGAAAGGCGCGATAAAAGGAATGGTAATGGTATTTTCCCCGGCAGGGAAGTTCATCGTGCCATCAAATACCAAAGTCAGAGTGGTGGGATCAATCCAGCCGGCGGAGAGGTCATTCGTAGTGGTAGTCCCCAGCCAGAGTTTGATAGGTGTATCCATCACTGCTAAAGAGAAGTTATTGTAAAGTGATATGCCTGTAATCTGGCCAAACATGCCGAATTCATCAGGGTAATACAAGGTTTGGAAGAGGCTATTTTTGTACCAGTATTCGAAGGGCACTCGCTCATTCAGGTTTCCTTCGCCGATAGTGACAGAAACAATGTCTTCAGGCTGGACCAAGAGCTGTAGCGGCTGAGTAGTGTTATTATTGGGATTGATATCACCAGTCAGCACTACTTTACCCATGATTGTCTGGACACCTTGGGTAGTGGGGGTATAAGTGAGAGTGGCACTTACGGTTTCGCCAGGAGCTATGTTTTGTCCTGCTGCGCTAACCAAAACAGTGTCCTGATTATCCACAATCTGAACTTGATAGTTAGATTGGGCGGCAGTACCATTATTGAATACACTCACAGTGTAATTTGTAGCAATGTTTACACTGGGGGTTGTGTTTCCCAGAATGGCAATGGCCGCAAGGTCGTTTGCACCCATCATTTCAAATTCAATGGTATCTACGTAGATGGTCTGACCAGCAGCGTTGCAGGCATGTTTAAAGGCGATGAATTTGCCAGCTCCTGTGTAGCTGCCCAGGGAAACCTGATACTGTGCCCAGGCAGATGTAAAGGTGAGAGTTTCTATTTCGGTGAAGGTGGTGGCATCGGCAGGGTTTGTCATCACGCCCACCTTTAGCGAGTAATTGTTGCCTTTGCCCCAGAGCTTTACGCGCACGTTATTTACTGGGATGGTATTTGCCAGGGGCGGGGCAATCAGCATGGCGGTAGTATTGATATCGGTGGGGTTGTAGATAGCCACGCAGTTTGGTGCACTCTGCGGAGAAGTGGTTACGGTTTTTACGTAACCAGTGGTAGCAGTAGCTTGGTAAATGCTGCTCCAGCCCAGAGGAAGTGTAGGAATCGCCACTTCATCGAAGCCTTGAGCATAGCTAAGCTCATAGATGGTGGTATCCACCCCGTGTCCAGTGAGTGCTACAGTATGCGTCTGTCTCAGATTGTCGGTGATGGTAATTGTAGCAGTATGATCACCCGCTGCGGTGGGGGCATATATTACCTTGAAGGTAGCGGGCTGACCCATGACAAGCTGTGCGGGTAGAGTGGGCAGTTCGGTAAGGCTAAAGAATGGACTGCCGCTGATGTTGATGCTGTTTACGGTAAGTGTACCGCCGCCAACGTTCAATACACTGAAGGTTTGGCTGGGGGTGTATCCCAGGACCACATCGCCAAAGTCCCTGGAAGGAGGGCTTACAATAAATTGAGGGTCCGGGTTCGGAGGGCTCATTATGAAACGGATATTGGATCGATTCATCACAGTAGTGCCTGTGAGTGATGTGATGGTATTGATAGTATCACTCTGGGCACGCAGAGAGCTATTGTAGGTAGTAGGAGTATAAAAAGCTAAAGCATTGTGAGCATAAGCCCCGGTAACCATGTCAGTGACAATTTCTACGAGCAAATTTGAGGTACCGTCCCACAAGAAAGGTACGGTAAGATAATGTAGGTTCCATGCCACAGTGGGCATAAATTCATCGCTCTGCCACACAGTAGTATAATCGCCAAGTTCGAAGGTGGTGGTGAGAGCTTCCTGATCGGTAAGCTTCAAACGAATTCTGAAATTAGTCATGGGTGTGCAGGTGTCCAGATCTTGCACGTTGAAACCAAGTGCAGTAATAAGTCCGGGTGTTGCGCCAGCAGCAAAGAAATCATCGGCTCTGTAGAGCAATTGTTGACGGAAGGACTTATACCAAGTGCCGTAGGGGGCAGGGGCACCAGTAGCGGTGTTTGTAGTGGTGCCATCACCGATGGTGACCTCTACTTGGGCATCAAGATTTGAGATAGCTCCTAGGGCTAATGCCAGAAGCAAAACAAACAGCAGACATTTTTTCATGGCTGTTACTCCTATTAGGTCTTTGTTGTTCACGTTACTTTAATTCCAATTGCCAAATATGGCAAGAGGTTAAGAAATCAAATCTATTTTTCAGAACACAATTTCTAGGCACAATGCAATAAAAAGAACAGCACATTTTCTGTAAAGGAAATTCTTGCGAAGCATCGAACTCATCCGTTTTTCCTGAACCTGATTCTAATACTTGTTTTGATCTTTCCTTCAGCTCTACCATCCTGTTACTTCAAGTACTCCTTCTGGATAGCATATGCTAAAGATGGCATGGAGATGAGAGCATTTTTTCCACGGTATCTCCACGTGATCTCTACGACATCCAATGGGGTAGGCTACTTTTGGCAGAAGTATATCAAAGCCTAAAGTCCGTCATTCTGAGGCCCGTCGAACCTGAAATATATCGGAACAGATGAGGGCTAATAGGATATATATAATACTCTCATAAAAAGTATAACTTGATATTTTGGGGGAATGTTTGAATCCTTGCTAAGTAGATTATTCTGCAAAAAGCGGGCTATAACAAAAGGCAGAGTCTTGAGACTCTGCCTTTTCATTGGGATGTCAAATAAATTATAGTTATTTTTTGACAGCGTCTTTGAGCTTTTTACCCGCTTTGAAAACTGGGACATTACGTGCCGGAATTTTCAAAGGAGCTTTTGTTTTAGGATTGATTCCCTTACGAGCTGCACGATGTGCAACACTAAAGGCTCCAAAACCAACCAAGGAAACTTTGCCGCCTTCTGCTAAGGTCATAGTAACACCTTCAAGGACGGAAGCGAGGGCAAGACCGGCAACTTTTTGGGAAATGCCGGCATCGGACGCGATCTTTTTTACTAACTCATCTCTGCTCATTTTACCTCCTATTAGTAGTTTGTATAAGCGTTAGAGATATAACAACGTCATTAAAAAGCACAGTTAGAAAATCTGTCAATGAAAAAAAACCAATTTTTGCAACTATTTTTTGATTTGTTTCGGCAGGGTATGGCAATAACAAGGCTTATCTGTCTGATGGTCATATAAATAGCCTGTGTGTATATTTTTACACTATTTACCGCAAATATTTATTTTAACCCTTCTTAGGACCATTGTTTTGAAGGATAATTTCACTCCTGATTTGCTGCTCCCCCCAGTCAAAGGGGGAGGAAATGCAGCTTTGGGGCTGAATAAAGCCAGCTTGCAACAGGATGAAAAAATGGGGTAGATGTTAGCTGTCCTTTTTTAAGTTGACAGAAATAGCAATGATGACAGCGTGTAACAAGATAAAAAAAACTGGAGGATTTAATGATGAAATTCAGATTCTTTACCCTTGTCGCCCTTGTGGTACTGATAGCTTTGAGTGCTTGCTCTTCAAATAAGAAAATTGAAGTAGCGCCGGAACCTGTTCGTGACCCGCTGGCTTTGGCCCGTGAGGCTGCCGCAGAAGGTGCCGATTATTATGATAGCGGAATGTTTGATCAAGCGATCGCATCATTCAGCAGTGCCATCAAGCTATTTGAAGAAGCCGCTCCGATGGCTGCGGAGAGTGATTCCGTGGCTTATAACATGGAAAACATGCAGCTCAATGTAGCTAAAAGTCATGTCGATATGGCCCATGAAAGCAGCAGTATTAGCATGCACAATGAGGCTATTAACCACTATGAAGCTGCCCTGAAGATTTACAAAAATCATAAACCAGTGCGTATTTCACAGGCCGAATTAAACCAAAATGTATTGGGCACATACAACAACCTTGCCATCACTGCCAGAGATGCTGGCGAATATGAAAGAGCGCTCACATATTATGACGATATTTTGCGGCTGAAACCCAATGATGAAGACATCCTGAATGCCAAGTTTTTTGTCTTGAAAGACTTTGTAAAGGATGATGACCGCGCTTTTAAGGTTTTGGAAGATTATGCTGAGGTAGCGCAGGATGCAGCAGCCTATATCATGCTTGCCGAGGGCTATGCTGAAGCTAATAATTACGCAAAAGCTGAAGCTGCCTATATGAAGGCCGAAAAATTGCGTCCCGATGCCGACATGTTTACCCGCATGGGCAATTTCTATCGTGCCAACAGCAAATGGGAAAATGCCAATGTCTATTTGAAGAAGCTGGCCGATACCGATCCCGAAGACAGTATCAAGGCTGTGGTTTACGCTCAGATAGGGCAAAACTACTCTCAATTGGGAAACACCGCTAAGATGGTGGAAAACCTGGAAAAATCAGTGAATTTAGTGCCGAATCCGCGCCTGTCTCTTACTTTGGCAGGACATTATAACACCGCGAAAAACTGGAATAAAGTAGTCACCTACAGCACAAAGGTCTTGCAGGAAGAAGCCAATAACACAGCAGCCCGAATGCTGCGTGGCGTAGCCTACTATCAACTGAAAAACATGAATGCCGCGAAGACAGATTTGAGTCTTTTGGTAAATGATTCTACCTATGGCGCCCAAGCTCAAAACATCCTTAAAGCGATCAAATAAGATATATACCTTATACTATGTGGCGGATGGAGTGATATCTGTCCGCCGCACTTTTTGAAGATGAAACACTTTAAAACCGATGGTTCGATAAAGGCAATCTACAAAGCCGTGATTGGTGAGAAGGTGGCACGTCCGCTTTTCAGCACCAGAGTTCCGGCAGGGTTTCCCTCACCCGCTACGGATTATACCGAAAAAGAGCTGGACCTGAATGAGCGGCTGATTTTGCACAAAAAACATACTTATTTCATGGAAGTCGAGGGCTATTCCATGGTGGGTGCGGGCATTTATCCTGGAGATCTGGCCATAGTAGATCGCGCCATAGAGCCCAGCTCAAACAAAGTGGTGATCGCCATTGTGGATGGAGAATTTATGCTCAAGCGGCTGCTCATCAAAAATGGTGAATACTGGCTGGTGCCGGAAAACGATGAATTCAAACCCCTCAAGATCACTGAAGATGCGGATTTCATCATTTGGGGAGTGGTTACTTACGTAATCCATCCTGTCTGATGTGGCAGAGATACTGGCTGCTATTCATCATCATTATTGTTTGGGGAGCTGCTCTATCTGCCTCAGATTTTGTGATCGATGAAACCGTCCTTTTAAAAGCGAATCAATTCACATACCAGCTCTCCCGCAAAAACATCATAGTTTCCTCCGAGAAAGTTTTCAGTGACAGCCTGGAGCTAACCTTAGGTCTTGATTACGAGCTGGATTGCCGAAGCGGGATCCTGCTACTGAAGATCATGCCCCAAAGCCCCATCCTCAGCGTCAGTTACTTGATAATACCAGATCAATATACCCAGAGGATACAGCTCTATGAAAAAGTGGATATGTCTGATAGTATCTTGGTCACCCGCATCAGACCGAAATCCCAGTGGTTCAATCCAAGCTCAAAGCTGGAGATCAGCGGCAGTAAGACCTTTGCCCTCAGCTTTTCCGAAAGCGGCGAAACCGATCTTTTGCAATCCTTGTATGTGAATCTGGATGGTGAACTCTCTCATGAGGTCTTCATCACCGCCCAGCTTTCAGATAGCCAGAGCAAGCTCAGCCCCGAAGGGGATTCCAAGGAACTTTCCAGCCTGGATCAGGTCTTTATCCGCGTCTATGGCAAGCGTTGGGAACTGGGTATGGGAGACCTTGAGCTGGGCTTTGAGGATAGCCGCCACCTCCGGTATCACACCAAGATCGAAGGGGTTTCCGCTTTGTACGACGGCAAGCATCGCTTTCAGGCTGCCTTTAGTGCTGGGGGCGGAAAATCTGCCATGATGCAGATCCAGATCATTGATGGCAAGCAGGGGCCGTATTACCTGGTGGCAAATGACTCTCAGCGCAGCTTCATCATCGTGGCCGGCACTGAAACCATCTATCTGGATGGTGATCTTTTGGATAGGGGCATAGATTATTATGTGGATTATGCGGAAGGCTCGGTGATGTTTCGCCGGCTGGTGAGCTCGAGCAATACAGTGAATGCCTGGTTTCAGTATTCAGATGAGAACTATCGCCAGTCCAATTACTTTTCCAGCTCAAAAGTGCAGATCAGCGACCAGTTCAGCATTCATCACCACCTGGTGCATCAAAGCGATAGCAAGGACAATCCCCTGCTGTACAGCTTTAGTGCAGCCGATCTGGATAGCCTGGCTGTGGCTGGAGACAATTCTGCCTTGAGTGATGGCGTGATAAAGACCGGCACGGGTGATTATATCCAGCTGATAGACCAGCAGGGTTTGGTTTATTATGAATATGCCCCAGGGGATTCCAGCGCAGTTTACAACGTGGTGTTCAGCTATATGGGCCCCGGAAATGGGGATTATGAAGAGTTTTCCCGAGGACGCTATCGCTGGGTGGCCCCGCAAAATGGATCCTGGTTGCCGGTCAAGAAGCTGGTCGCCCCGGCGAATCGCAGTAATATCGAACTGGGTCTGCTCTGGGAGGGTGAAGCCTGGAAAAGCGGATTTGACTCCATGTATTCTCATAACGACAAAAACACGCTTTCCTCGCAGGATGATCAGGACAATTCCTCTGCTATCCTTTCCTATTGGCTTGCGCATGAGTCCCAAGGCCAGCCTTTTGTGGCCAAGCTGGACGCCCAATACCGCTTTGCCGATCTCTACCGCTTTGGCACTGAGTATGTGGTAGAGCAAGATTTTGCGGCCTTGCCTAAGGCAGATTCTCTGGCCATGAGCAATATCGACCTATCCCTGGGCTACTTACATGAGTATTGGAAACCGCGTTTGCTCTTGCGCTATCGGGATTTAGATCACAATTATCAGCAAAAAGCTTTGCGCTTCTCTTCCGAAAGTATGAGCTACAAGCTGGTAGTTCCGGCGCTAAAACTCAGCAGCACAATCTCGGATCAGAGCGGCAAAATCAATAGCCTGCTGATGTATCACAATGCCGAACTGGCCTGGGCTTACCAGATCTTTGGCCTGAAGCTGGCCGGTCTGTATTCATCCATGGAAGACGATGATCCTGCAGCGCTTAGCACACGCTATCTCAAATGGCAGCCGAGCTTTAGCATCCAATCCAAACGCCAGAATACCACGCTGCTGTTTGTCCGGGATCAAAGCAGCGTAAAGCGGCCAGCCTGGCAGGAAGTAAATTCCTCGGATACATATTCCATCAAGCACAATAGCAATTTTGTGCAGCATCGTTTTGATCTGGATTTTAGCCATCGCGAGCTCAGGAATCCAGTCTCCGAGAGCAACCCCAAAAGCTCGTACGATCTTTTTACCCTGCGTAGCGGACACGATCTGCTAAGCGGTGCCGTCAATCTTTATAACAATTACGAGCTCAATCAAACGGAATTCTTCCCCCGCATCCGAGACCTGGTTTGGGTGGGGTCAAGCACCGGTGTGTTCGACAGCACAGGAGTCCTGGTGGAAGGTGGAGAGTATCTCTATGAATATATTACCTCTCCCAAGGGTCGGCTTTCCACAGAAATTTCGGCCATGGCCAGTCTTTATCTGAAACCAGGGCATTACTTGAAAGACCCCTTGTGGAAGAAGATCCATAGCGATCTGTCCATCACAGCCACCGAACAAAGCGACAGCATGGACGATTGGCGGAGCTATCTCTTTTTGCCGGATTACAGCTATGGCGACAAAAGCATCTTTTCACGGCAGGGCTATCTGCAAAATGTCTGGCTGGACCTTTATAAGAGCAGGATTATCAGCTCTTTTTCGCTGGACCTCAGCCGCAGCCTGGACAATCGCTATCAAACCTCCGAACGCAATTTTGAAAATCGACAGTCTGCACAGATCGACTTCAGGGACTATCTGAGCATGAATACCAGGATCACCCTGGAGAATTCACTGAGCCGGGAAAGCCGTTATGCCTCGGAGATCTTGGAACAACGCATTGCCAGCAATTTTGAAAAGCTGCTCAGCCCTCAAAGCACAGCTTTGTTAGAGCTTAGCTTCAGCCAGGAAGAAGGCAACATGCAAGGTGCAGAAGATAAATACAGCTTGAAAAGCCTGCGTCTTGCCCCACAATTGCGCAGCGTCTTCATGCAGAAATACCGGGTATCAGCGCGCCTTAGCCTGGGCTATAACTTCCGGGAGGGCAGCTCCTATCTGCTCTTCCTGCCCCAAAAACGTGCGGGTTTTGTCTCGGATGCTACGCTCTCTACCATCTATCGTCTGAATGCCTTCAGCAGCTTTAGCCTGGAATATCGCTTCAACAAATATCCGGAAGCGAAAAGCAGTCACAATCTCAAGCTCGAATTTAAGGCGGAATTGTAAATGCTGATTTCACTTAGTGTTGTTGATTATGCCATCATCCTGCCCTTCATCTTTTTAGCTGGATTCATCGATGCCATCGCTGGAGGTGGCGGCCTGATTTCTTTGCCGGCCTATTGGAGTGCTGGCATTCCTCCTCACATGGCTTTGGGCACGAATAAGTTCTCCTCCTGCAGTGGGACTATTTTCTCCACTGCCAGATTTTTCCATGCCAAAATGATCGATGTGCCGGTGGCTCTAATCGGGGCTGTAATGGCTTTGGCAGGCTCTTGGCTAGGGGCAAGTACTGCTCTAAGGATATCAGGGGAATTTCTTAATTATCTGCTGATCATCCTGATTCCATTGATCACGGTAGTCGTTCTTCTGCGCAAGAATTTAGGCTTCAGCGATACAGCGCATCTTTTGAAATTGGGCTTCCGGCTCAGTCTGGGCGCATTGGCTGGCTTGATCATTGGCTTTTATGATGGATTCTTCGGTCCCGGCACGGGCACTTTTCTGATTCTGATTTATTCAGTACTCTTGCACTATGATTTTGTGCGTGCCAATGGCAATTCCAAGGTGGTAAATCTCGCTTCCAATATGGCCGCTGTAGTCACTTTTGCCGTTCATGGCCAGATCTTGTATCCCATTGCCATCCCTGCTGCAGTCTGCGGGATTGCCGGCAATCTCTTGGGTTCAAAGATGGTGGTGCTCCGGGGAAACAAGATCATCCGTAAAGTCTTCATTTTAGCTCTCATCTTACTCCTGATTAGAGTGCTATACAACGTCTTCCTGTAAAAGCTCAAGGATCCCGACAACCGGGTATCCCTTTGATTCTAAGGCATCTTGAAATTATAGTGGCGCTAAAACCTTAGTTATCAGGCAAAAACCAGCGGGAAGCCCTCGCTGGTTTTCCCTTATAAAAACAGATACTTTCAAAAAGAGCTTGACCGCATCTGCGAAGATTAAAAGTAATGTAAGGTGTCGTTTGACCATAGACAGATTATAAGAAGCGAGGACTCAAAATGTTCTCAACCTATCATACAAAACCTGAGTTGGAATGTACACCAACCTTTAAGACCTGCTAGAGGAATATTGAAGTATGCAGCAGATTACGGTAGGCGACTACACCATTGACGTAGTGCGCAAGGACATCAAGAACCTGCATCTGTCCGTATCTCCACCCACAGGCAGGATCAGGCTGGCTGTGCCCAGGCATCTGGATGATGAGACCATCCGCCGGCATATTGTCTCCAAACTGAGCTGGATCAAGAAACACATTGCAGAGTTTGAGCAGACCGAACGCCCGCCCCAGCCGGAATACCTCAGCGGTGAAAGCCACTATCTGGCAGGGAAACGCTATCTGCTGAACGTAATCCCTGATTACAGCATCAACAAAATTGAGCTGCGGGACGATTGCTACATAGACCTCTATGAAAAACCCGGTACAGCCCTCGCACACCGCCAACAAATGATGCAGGAATGGTATAGAGCCAGATTGAAAGTTCGGATCGAGCCGCTAATGCTAAAGTGGCAAGAGATCATCGGAGTAGAGATCAATGACTGGGCCGTAAAACAAATGAAAACCAGGTGGGGTACCTGCAATATCCGAGCCAAACGTATCTGGATCAATCTGGAACTGGCCAAAAGACCGGACGAAAGCCTGGAATATATCATCGTCCATGAGCTGATGCATTTGCTGGAAAAGTACCATAATGACCACTTCAAAGCATTGATGGATAAGTATCTTCCCGATTGGAGAATGAGGAAGGATAGATTGAACAAATCCTCGCTAAGTCATGAGGAGTGCTGATATTGGTTTAGTCATTATGTTTTGTGGGTTAGATCCAGTGGCAAAAGCACTGGCATAAACAAAGATATATTTCCGGCCTGCTTTTCTCGGATACTACAAGGGCAACAGCTGAATATTGTCCATAGTTTGGAACAGTCTCCCCGCTTCTGAGAGCCAGAATCGATCAGATAATGATTGACAGATTATGAGAGCCAATATCTTATGTCGAAAATGCTTTGAAGGAGTTTTCATGAATCAAGCAACAAAGACTAGCGGTGTTCCCAAAACCATTAACTTTAGTAAGTTCAGGTTGAAAACAGGGTGGGCTATCTTGCTCAGCTTGATTTTGCTAGCATATTTATTGTATTTTCAACTGCCGATACTCAATCTGCGGTTTTTAGGCTGGGTTCCCGCTCTGGCTTTTGTCTTATTACCGCTATGGGGAATAGGCAAAGCCCGCAAGGCACTAAGGTACATCTATATCGCCTTCCTGATAATCCTGGTTTTGGCACCTTTCTTTTCCAGCGGATTGTTTCATGCCAAAAGCTACAGAAAGCTGATCGGAGACATCCAGAGCACAGAATTCTCGGATTTGGTAGCTCCCGTAAATATGGCTCAAGTGCCCATCATCGATGAAGCCTTTGCCCGCTCTCTGGCAGAAAAGAAACTGGGCGAGGATTTTGCTTTGGGCAGCCGGGTGAATCTGGGTGATCCTACCATTCAAATGGTAAAAGGCAAATTGTATTGGGTAGTTCCCCTTCTGCACTCTGGCTTTTTTAAATGGCTGTCAAATCGCGAGGCCGGAACTCCGGGCTACATCATGGTTTCCGCTACAAATTCTCAGGACATCACTTTTGTCCGGCAATTAAGAGGAGAACCCCTGAAGATCCGTTATCAGCGCAATGCCTTCTTTAATAAGAACTTAAAAAGGCATCTGTATCTGAACGGTTACACCGGAATAGCCATGGCGGGAGATACCTTCGAATTGGACGATGATGGTGATCCCTATTGGACGATTACGGTTTTTGACCACACTATTGGAGTGCGGGCTCCTGAGTCCCTGGGCTTGGCCACTATTCAGGCCTGCACGGGTGAGATTAGCTACTATCCTTTGATCAAACAAGCAGATGGCTCATTTAGCGATGAACTGATTCCCGCTTGGGTGGATAGGGTGCAGCCCTCATATTTTGTGATCCCACAATTGGATTGGTGGGGCAAATACGTCAATGGCTTTTGGAATACCATTTTTGGCAAACGCGACCTGCTTTCCACCACCCAAGGCTACAACGTGATTTATGGCAACGATGGACAGAGCTATTTTTATACCGGCATGTCGTCTGTGGGGGCCGATGAAGGAACCGTGGGTTTTGTGCTCTGCAATACCCGTAACAAAAAGACAGCTTTGTATCTGATTTCTGGTGCCACTGAATATGCTGCGATGAGATCAGCACAAGGTAAGGTACAACAATTCGAGTATTATGCCACCTTCCCGATTTTGGTAAACCTTAATGACATCCCCACCTATTTTATGACTCTGAAGGATGCCGCCGGATTGGTAAAGATGTACTGTTTTGTCTCAGTGCGTGATTTTTCCCTGGTGGGTGTGGGTGAAACCGTAAAAAGCGCGCGGGAGGCCTATTTGATGACTTTAGCCTCTTCCCAGAGAAGTGCTTCTCAAAACGGTTTCCTTAAACGGGAAACGGTGACGGGTCGCATTAGCAGGATTGCTACGGATGTCAAAGATGGGCGTAGCTTTTATTATTTCTCACTTGCGGAGAAGCCTGGTCTTATCTTTGTAGCTACCAGCAATCTAAGTAGTTTTTTGCCGCTGAGTAAGCAGGATGATCTGGTGAGTATCGAATATGTAATTACCGATGAAACCGAGATAAACATCAATGAATTTATCAACACCAGTTTGGGAAACTAAGCTTTATCTTGACACAAAGTTCAGATCCCAAATTATAACGTTCAAGATGAAATAACTAAGTCTGCCTTGCAAGATCAGACTTTAAGAGATTTAAAGCAATATATTAATAAGGAGACAACATGCAAACAAAACTAAACAAATTGATACTGATGCTGATCTTTTCAGTATTTGTTATCGGGAGCTGGGCAGTAGTAAGCGATTACACTTTTGCCAGCGCTCCAGGAACTTATACGGAAATCAGCGAAGGAACCGTATTGCTATCAGGTGTTCCGGCTGATACTAATCCCAGTTTCAATGCAATTCCACTGGGCTTTTCTTTTGATTTTGACGGCAATGCCTACACTACCGTAAGCGTTGCCGAAAATGGCTTTATGGCCCTGGGCGATGTAGTGGCCTCCAGTAATTTGGCCATTAGTGCTGCCACCGGCACCAACAACGTGATAGTAGCATTTAACCGTGATCTCGTTCCCCGCGCAGATGGTGAACTTATGTATCTGCTTTCCGGCACGGCCCCGAATCGGGTCTTTACCGTGCAGTGGAAGAATTTCCGCAGAGTTCCCACTTCGACGATGAACGACATCCTGAATTTCCAAATCCAGCTCCACGAAGCAAATAACAAAATAGTATTCTCTTACGGCAATATTGTGGCTGTCACGGTGACTACCGCTCAAACCGTCCAGGTGGGACTACGTGGTGCCGGTAACGACGATTACAACAATCGTACCACCCTTACAGATTGGACTGCTACTGCAGCCGGAACTGCAAATAACAGCAATTGCCGTTTGAACGCTGATGTTTATCCTCCAGAAGGACTCACCTTTAGTTTTAGCGCTGCTCAACAGGGTGCTCCACCCATGCCAGCGCAAAACCCCATTCCGGCAGACCTTGCCACAAACGTGAGCCCCAACACATCTTTGAGCTGGATTACGGGCGGTGGAGCTACCACAGGCTTCAAAGTATATTTAGGTACAGACAATCCCCCCACCAATCTGGTAGATGGCATCATCCAAACCGAAACCACCTATGAACTTGCCAGTACCCTGAATTACAACACCCAATACTACTGGAAAGTAATACCTTTTAATACAGATGGCGATGCCTTGGATTGCCCGGTGTGGAGCTTTACCACCTGGATGGATCCCACCATTACCACTTATCCTTATACTCAAGGTTTTGATACCGTAACCCCACCTGCACTTCCTATAGGCTGGAGTGTCTTGAACGAGAATGATGACATGTACACCTGGGAAAGCTTCTTGGATACAAACGCCAATACAGCTCCCAACGTCATGCGCATCCGCTACAGTTCAACCCAGAATATGGACGACTGGCTCATCTCTCCTCCCCTCCAAGTAACAGGCGAATATGCTTATAAAATCAGCTTCTACTACCGTGCAAATAGCGCCAGCTACCCGGAAAAATTAGCTCTCTTCAAAGGTAACGCAGCTAACGCGGCAGCTATGACAGAGCAGCTTTGGGCAAATGAAAACATCACAAACTCCGCCTATCAATTGGCTGAAGTGATCGTTCCCATCGCCGCTGATGGAACCATCTATCTTGGTTTCCATGGCTACAGTGAGCTCAATCAATTCTATCTCTATCTTGATAGCTTCAGCGTGGTTGAGATGAATGAGATAATGGATCCTCCTACAGATCTTGTTGCCACAGTAAGCGGCAACGATGTGCATCTGAGTTGGGTAGAACCTGGCTACACACCTCCTCCTCCTCCTGATGGTTTTGTAGATGACTTCGAAAGCTATACTGACTTCAGCCTTAGCTTTGATCCCTGGGTGCTGGTAGATGTCGATATGGCCACCACCTATGGGATGACTGGTATCACTTGGCCAAACGCATACGCTGCTATGGCCTATATGATATACAATCCTACGGCTACCGTTCCTCCCGTTACCGATCTTCTTGCCCACAGCGGCAATAAGATGGCGGCTTGCTTTGCGGCCACCACTACTGTCAATAACGATTGGATGATCTCGCCCCTGGTAGGTGTAGAAAATGGCCACTTCCTGAACTTCTGGGCCAGGAGCTACACTGTTCAATACGGCGCGGAGCGCTTCAAAGTTGGAGTTTCCACCGGTGGCACTGCTCCGGCAAACTTCACCATCATCAGTGGCGCCAGTCATGTATCGGCCCCTGAAGCATGGACTCTTTATAGCTATGACCTCTCGGCCTATGCCGGTCAGGACATCCGTGTGGGCATCCAATGCGTATCAAACGACGCCTTCATCTTCCTGGTGGACGATGTGAGCATTGGCGATACTCCTGTGCGTTTCGAAGCTCCTGTAGCCAGCCTAAACACCAGAGGCAGCATAGCCCGCAACATCGGAACTCCTATCCCTGCTCCTGCTCAAAGAGATATTACCCGCGACCTGCTTGGTTACAAGGTATATCGTGATGGAGCTCTCATCAATACCATTGCCGGCCCCGCCACTACTGAATATGACGACATGGATCTGGCAGTGGGTAGTTACATTTACACCGTTACCGCTTATTATGATAACGGCGAATCCGATCCTGCCGGTCCTGTAACCGTTCAAATCATCAGTCTGACTCCTCCGCTTGATCTTGCCGCCACCGTGGATGGCAACGATGTAAGCCTTGCCTGGACCAGTCCTGAAACACCGCAAGAGGGTGAATGGATATCCTGGAGCAACAACGACGCTTCTGTTAATAGCATCGGCACCAATGCCGCAGCCGAATTTGACGTAGCCCATATGTATGATGCCACAGACCTTGTAGCATATCAGGGCGGCGCGCTCACCCAGCTGAAGTTTATGCCTGCTTATCAAAATTGCGTATATACTATCAAAGTCTGGACCGGTGGCACCGCTACCACTCCTGGTACCATGGTATATTCTGCTGTAGCCGATAACATCACCATTAATGAGTGGAATCTGCATGTCCTTAATACTCCTGTAGCCGTTCCGACAGACAGACTGTGGATTGGTTATGGCGTAAACACCCAGGGTGGACATCCTGCTGGTTGCGATGATGGTCCTGTGATCGAAGGCAAAGGCAATATCATGAACTTCGGTGGCTGGACTACTCTTACTGGGCTTGCCGAGACGCTTACTTACAACTGGTTGATCCAGGGCTTTGTAGCCACCAATACGACCCTTAAAGCCCTCACCCCTGTAGCAATTGTGGAAAGCCCTCTGAGCACGCCTCAGGGCACTCTGAGCGCAAACCGCTTTGAACCCAACCGCAATAGCCGCGCCCTTTTGGGCTTCAAAGTGTACCGCGATGGGCAGATGCTCTCCACTATCAGCGATCCTGCCATTACTACCTACATGGATATGGATGTGCCTAATGGCGATTACCTCTATGGCGTAACTGCTATGTACAGCGAAGGTGAATCTGTCCCTGCCACAGTCAATGTGAATGTCAATCTGGTTCTGGCTCCAGTAGCACTGGAAGACGGCTTTGAAGAATATGCCGACTTTGCTACTGAATTTGGTCATTGGACTCTTATCGACCAAGATGGTTCAGAAACCTACGGTTTCACCGGTATAGCCTTCCCAGGTAGCGGATCACCGATGGCTTACATCATCTTCAATCCTTCTCAGACCGTACCTCCCATCACGGATGTACTTCCTCACGCTGGAAACAAGATGGCGGCCAGCTTTGCCGCAGCGACTCCTCCCAATAAGGATATGTTGGTTACCCGCCGCATCAATCTGGGTACAAACAGCTCGGTGAAATTCTATGCCAGAAGCCATACCACAAACTACGGAATGGAACGTTTCAGAGTAGGCGTATCCACCATGCCTGTAATCCTTCCCCAAGGCTTCCAATATATCACGGGCGCTGAAGATGTACAAGCTCCGGCCACCTGGACCGAATATATCTACGATCTCTCTGCTTATGATGGACAAGACGTATATATCGCTATTCGTTGCACATCGAACGACGCCTTTGTCTTCTATGTGGATGGCTTTAGCGTACATACAGAAGGCGGATCTGATACCGGAGATGCCACTGCTCCAGTATATACCACAGAGCTAAAAGGCAACTATCCCAATCCTTTCAATCCTGAAACCACAATCCGTTTCAGCACGAAAGAAGCCGGACCTGTAGCCCTCGAAATCTACAACGTAAAAGGCCAATTGGTCAAGAAATTGGTAAGTGAAGATAAGGCCGCTGGCAACCACACTGTGGTTTGGAACGGTACTGATCTGAATAACCGTACCGTCTCTACTGGCGTGTACTTCTACAAGATGAAAGCTGGTAAATACAGCTCTACCAAAAAAATGATTATGATGAAATAGTGTCATATGACTATAGGATGCTTTAAAGCCTTTCTATAAAAGGTAATTTGGAGCACAAACAACATGAGCAAAGGGCACGGTCAACAGATCGTGCCCTTGCTTTTTAACCCTTAACAAGGCGGACAAGCTAAATAGCCCTGCCTTCCTTTGCCGCCAAACTTGTCTTTGATTTGTCTTCGACTCGAGATGACTCAGATGCTCGAGTCATCTCGAGTCGAATATGCGTTAAAAACGAATTGAGCTGGCAAGGGCAGATTGCGGTTTGCATGCGCGTTCATGTAGGGGTTTTGGGCTGAAAACCCTTTTACATGGTTTTGGTGCCAACGTGGTTCTATTTGGGCGTTATGCCCATCGCCCCTACATTGCTTTTATCGGCACATTTATGCAGGCGGACGATACTATTGTCGGGCATAAAGCAGATTTTACTTGCCATGATTCGCTGGATTTGAGAATTTGGAATCAAAGACTTGTAATTGGAGGTAAACCATGCAAGGATTAAAACGTATCGGATTCTACCTATTGATCAATTTCCTGGTAGTGATGATGCTATCCGTGATACTCTTCTTTGTCCCGATGCCTGCAGATCAGACCTTTAAGCTATTGATCTTCTGTGCGATATTTGGCTTTGCGGGTTCCTTTATCTCGCTGGCGCTCAGTAAATTTATGGCCAAAAAGGCTTATAAAATACAGCTAATTAATGCCAATAGTCCGGACGCCAGGGCTCGCTTTTTGTACGAAACTATAGCCCAAATGGCAGAGCATGAGGGGATAGCTACCCCTGAAGTGGGAATCTATCCTGCTCAAGACGTAAACGCTTTTGCCACAGGCGCCTCAAAAAACAAATCTCTGATGGCGTTTTCCAGCGGACTTTTGGATCGCCTCTCTGACGACGAAGTAGCGGCTGTAGCGGGACACGAAATGACGCACATTACTCAGGGCGATATGGTTTCCATGACTTTGGTGATGGGCCTCGTAAATACCTTTGTGATGTTTGCAGCGCGAATCGTGGCTGCAGGGCTGGATGTTGCCCTTAGGAACGATAAAGGTCGTGGCGGCTTGGGCTACTTGGGCTACTATCTGGTGGTGATGCTGCTGCAAAATGTGCTGATGCTACTGGCTATGATTCCGGTGTCCTATTACTCCCGCTATCGTGAATACAGAGCAGACAAAGGTGCTGCTGAGCTGACCGGTGCCGGCAGCATGATTGCAGCATTGCAGAAGATTGAGCAGTATTACATGCCAGCCGCCAGGCAGGATAGCTTTGCCCTGGCCAAAATCAACAGCAAAAGCAAGACCTCGATCTTTGCCACTCATCCCAGTGTCTCAGACAGGATTGAGCGGCTGAGGAAGATCTGATGATAGAAAAACTTACCATCGAAAAGATCGCCATGGGCGGAAGCGGACTGGGCTTTCATGAGGGCCGGGCCATCTTTGTTCCTTCTACAGCGATAGGTGATGTAGTAACAGTAGAAATTACGCTGAGTAAAAAAGATCATGCCTTTGCCCGGGTCACAGAATATCATAGCCGGGGAGAAGGCTTTGTCGAGCCCCGATGCGAAGCTTTTACGGCCCCGGAACCCTGCGGAGGCTGTGACTGGCTGATGCTGGACTATCCCACTCAGCTGAGGTATAAAGAGCAGTTGATGCGGGAGCTTTTTCATGATTATGATCATTTGATCTCCGGCTGCACGCCTTCGGTAAAGCAATTCCACTACCGCAACAAAGTCTATATGCCAGTGGGCGAAGGTCTGAATTATGGCATATTTGCGCGCTATTCGCATGAGATTGTGCCTCACCAGGCTTGTCGCAATCACCCGCCTGTCTTTGATGACATAGCTAATCTGCTGATGGAGCTCTGTAAAAAGGCCAAAGTAGAGCCTTACGATGAAGAGCACAATAGCGGCTGCTTGCGCCACATCGGTCTGCGCTGCAACCATGATGCGTCTGAAATCATGCTCATCCTGGTCTGCCGCTCTGCACGTCTGCCTTTTTCCAAAACCATCGTTCAAGGCATCACAGAAGCTTTTCCACAGGTTGTGGGCATAGTGCAAAACATCAACCGGGACAAAACCAATGTGATCCTGGGAGGCGAAGAAAAGCTGCTGTTTGGGCGGGACTTTCTTCAGGATACGCTTTCCGATCTCAGTTTTCGGATACACTATCGCAGCTTCTGGCAGGTAAATCATGGTACCATGGAGAATATCCTCACCGTGATGCGTGCGCAGATGAAAAAGCATTACAAGGTGATCGATGCCTATTGTGGCATTGGCGCCATCGGCCTCAGTCTGGCCAGTGAAATTTCTGAGCTGGTAGGTATAGAAGAAGAGCTTGTGGCAGTGAAAGATGCCACCGAAAATGCCAAGAACAATGGCTTTGACAATGCGCGCTTTATCTGTGGGAAATTTGAAGATACCCTTATTAAACTAAGCCAGGATTTCAAAGCTGATGCTATTATCTTGGACCCACCGCGTGCTGGAGTGCAGGAAAGCGCTTTATTGGCAATCCGCGAAGCCCCAATAGCCAGGATCTTGTATCTGAGCTGTTCGCCGATGAGTCTGATGCGGGATCTCAGGATACTGATGAAAGACGACCGCTATGAATTAAAAGCCTTGAGCATATTTGATATGTTCCCCAATACTTGGCACATCGAAAGTCTGGCTGTGCTCGAAATTAAGTCATGAAACCTGTCTATATCCTTTTTGTCTTGATTTGCCTGGTTCTGTGTACGAGCTGCAATACGGATGATTCGGAAAACCAGGCCCAAGCTGAGATCCGCGATATTCTTTACGATCTTTCGCTGGATTTTAACTTGGGTAATGTCTATGGCATGATGGATCATGTGGATAACAACTATTTGCACAAGGGGAAGATCGCCTGGCATTTGAACGAAGAAATTCTGGATCGGAGGGGCCGCTTTCAGCTTTTGGAGATCGAGGTGCTTTATATCGAAATAAATGGAAAATATGCGGTGGCTCATACCATAGACCATTATAAATCCAGCCTCGAGAGTGTTGACTATCATGAGCCGGAGGATTCTGGCTATTTCTCCTATTTCCATCGCAATCAGGGCAGTTGGCTGATCTATGGCGATCAGAGCTGGATCAAGAAAAAGGGATCTGATCTGCCTTCTACAAAGGGGCAGCAAGCAGTATCCGAGGCTTTTTGATTGACATGAACCAAGTCTTTAAACCTTTTGTCTAAGACTATAATAGAATTATTTGCAGTAAGCGAGGAATTATGCGTAAGAAATGGATCATAATCATCATCGTAGTGATCTTGATTGCCATGGCTATCGGTTTTAGCCGATGTAATAAAGCTAAGAATAAGAAGCCAGTATCAGCTGTGCAAGAGCATGAAAAGTACACTGTGAAGCGTGGCAAAATCGATTCCAAGATCGAGGTGACCGGAGAGGTCCAACCTGCCACTATCGTATCCCAAAAATCACGGGTTTCTGGGAAGATAGTGAAATTCTATGTGAAAGAAAACGATTATGTGAAAATGGGCCAGATTCTGGCAGATATCGAGCCGGACTACAATCAGGCGAATACGCTGTTCAATACCAAAGCCTCGCTGCAGAGAGCAGAGCTTGAACTGCAGAAGGCTCAGAAGGATTTTGCAGACAGCGGTACGCTTTTGGGAAATGAATATATCTCCCAGGCGGATTATGACAAAGCCAGAGACGCTTTGGTCTCAGCCGAAATACAGCATGCGCAAGCCAGCCGGCAATACGAAATGATCAGGGATCTGGATGTGCCAGGCACAGTGATCCACATGTATGCTACCGCCAGCGGCACGGTGATAGAACGCAAGGTCAATGAAGGCGAAATGGTGACTTCCAGCATCAATGCCTATGGCGAAGGTACTGTGGTGATGCAGATTGCGAATCTTTCGCACATGATCGTGCAGTCCAATATCAACGAAGTGGACATCGCCAAATTCAAGGTGGGGCAGAAGGCTACAATCAAGCTCGACGCTTTGCCCTATGAAAGCTATGAAGGCAGCATCGTGAAGATCGCCCCCAAAGCGATCACGATCAATAGCGCCAAAGTCTTCCCTGTGGAGATCAGCATCAATGCCACCGGAGACACAGCCAAACCCGGTATGACAGCCGCGATCAGCATCCAGGGCGAATCCCGCGCAGATGTAATTGTTATCCCCATTGGAGCGGTTTTTGCAGATGATAAGAATCAAGACGTGGTCTATGTGGTATCTGCGGATACTTTGCAGACCGATGACAAAGCAGACAGGCAGAAACCCGAAGCTCGGGTGGTGAAGCTGGGTGCAAACGACTTTCATCAGGTGGAGATTACCTCCGGCCTGAAAGAAGGCGAGATCATCTTGCTGAAAGAGCCCGATCTTGAGATGAATGTGAAGTTTAATTTTAACTAAGTGGAGTAAAATCTTTTAGATGATAGAGATCAAGAACCTAAGCCGCCATTTTGGCGCTCTCAAAGCTGTGGATGAAATCAGCTTTAGCGTTGGCAGCGGCACTATTACTGGCTTTTTGGGTCCCAATGGCGCCGGTAAAACCACCGCTATGCGTATGATGGTGGGCTATTTGCAGCCAAGTTCCGGCAGCATTTTGTTGGATGGAAAGAGCATCTTTGCAGATCCCATTGCCACCAGTGCCAGGATTGGCTATTTGCCAGAACATAATCCCTTGTATGATGAGATGATTACCCAGGAGATCTTGCGCTACATTGCAGATCTCAGAAAAATGCCGGCAGCACGCTTTACCCAGCGTTTGAAGTATGTGGTGGAAAATTGCGGCTTGCAAGACGTGCTGTACCAGAGAGTGGGCACTCTTTCCAAAGGCTACCGGCAAAGAGTGGGATTGGCTATGGCTATACTGCACGATCCTGAGATTTTGATCCTGGACGAGCCCACCAGCGGTCTGGATCCAAATCAGATTTTGGAAATTCGTGAGTTGATCCGCAGCCTGGGCACCCAGAAGACGGTGCTGCTTTCTTCGCACATCATGCAAGAAGTGCAGGCTCTCTGCGATAGGGTATTGATCATCAACAAAGGTAAGATCATCGTGGATGATGAGATCGGCAAGCTAAACAGCTATTTCAAAGATTATCAGGTGCTGCATCTGGAGCTCGAAGCCGAAAATCCAGACTTTTCTGAGTTCCTTGAGTATCATCCGGAGCTGGAAATCCTCAGTCAAGCTCAGGAAGGTGAGTATTTTAAGTTGCAGATCAGGGTACCTGCCGAGCTGGATATCAAGTATGATCTGGCCCGATTCATCTCTGAAAACGGCTGGCTGATTGTGTGCCTTTATGCCCAACAAAAAAGCCTGGAAGAGATCTTTCACAGTCTTACCAAAGAAGGGATAGCTGTGCCGGAGCAAGCGCTTGAGCCTCTTCCCAAAGACGCAGAGGCGGAAATTGCAGAAGAGATGTCCAGCGTGGAAGACCATGAAGATGAAGGAGAGCAAGAAATATGAACGCGATCTTAACTATAGCAAAAAAAGAATACCAATTAGCGATGCGCTCGGTAACCTCCTATATCGTCTTTGTGCTGTTTCTGGTGATCTCTGGTGCAGCCTTTGCCACCACGTTGTTTAAGATCGATCTGGCTGAGCTGCGTGGCATTTACAGCATCATCCATCTGCTGTTTATCTTCTTTATTCCCGCCATTACTATGGGTAGCATTGCCAAAGAGCGCAGCAGCGGAACTATCGAACTACTCAGCACTCTGCCCATCCGCTTGTCACAGGTGGTCTGGGGCAAGATTCTTTCTGCCTTTTTGCAGGTCTTGACCCTTTTGGCTTTTTGTCTAATCTATTTCGGGATCGTCGTGGTCCTGGGTGAAAACATCGATTATGGTGCCATTGTTCTGGGCTTTTCAGGCTTGGTCTTTGCCGCCTTGGCCTATATCTCGATCGGTGTTTTTGCCAGCTCTCTGCCTTCGAATCAGGTCCTGGCCTTTGTTCTGGCTTTGGTGATATCCGGCTTCTTTTATGCGATGCGTTATCTTTTGGTGCTGATGCCTCTTTCGGTGGTGCGATATCTGCAATTCTTCAGTTTCGAATACCATCTTGCCAGTTTCTCAAAAGGGGTATTGGATATTCGGGATCTGCTGTTTTTTGTAGCGGTTACCCTGATTTTTGCCTTTTTGGCGGAGTTTAATCTGCAAAGTAAAAACATGATGCAGGAGCGCTAAGAGATGAAGAAAACTTTTGGTATCATGAGCTCTCTGCTCGTCAAGATCGGCATCGTCGTCGCCCTGCTTTTGGTGGTAGGGTTCTTTAGCCTGAGAATAGACTTTTCCAAGAATAAGGCCTATAGTCTGAGCCGGGTCAGTAAAGAAACCATGCGCGCTTTGGAAGATGTGATGGTGGTGAAGATCGTCTCTTCATCGTCTCTGCCCGCTAGCATGAATGCGCTGGACCGCTATACCAATGATCTGCTCAGGGAATATGCTAGCGTGAGCCGGGGCAAATTCCGCTATGAATATATCAAACCGCGCACTCAGGAAGAATTGTATCAATTAGCACAAGCTAGTGGCCTCAGCCGCATCCGGTTTCAAATCTTTGAAAAAGATCAGATGACTACCAAAGAAGTAATCTTTGGGCTGATCTTTGAATATCAGGGAAGAGTCCAGTCCTTGAACCTGATGCCCCAGATGGAACCCAAGCTGGAATATGAACTCACCATGCGCATCCAAGCTCTGGCGGCGCACACTATGCCCAAGGTGGCTGTATTCCGGGACAGCACTTACCTTGACTTTAATGTCGAAGCCTTTGAGCGCTCTTTGTCATCAAACTTTGACACCTATGATGCAAAGCTGATCGAGCCACTGGTGCACACCGATGCGCTGCTTTTCACCGGAACTGCCAGAGACATCAGCGAGAATCAGCTTTACAATCTGGATCAATACATCATGGGGGGAGGCAAGGTCGTCTTTTTGCAGGATAAAGTGGATACAGATGGCCGCCATCTCTTTCCCCTGGACACAAACGTAATCAAGCTGCTGGAACACTATGGTTTCCGGCTTTCGGACGATGTGGTCCTGGATATGCACTGTGATCTACGGCAGGTGGGACTGGGGAATATGATGCACTATCCGATGTATCCGGTGCTGCGGGGTAGCTCCCATCCCATCACCCAAAACATGGATAATATCGTGATGTATCTGGCCAGCGGGGTCAGTTTTAGCGGTAAGGCCGGCATCAGTTTTGAGCCAATCCTGCAAAGCTCTGGGCAATCCGGATGGATGAAAGCGCCGGAGTTTCAACTCAAAAAGGAGCTCTTTTACGATCCCAGTTATGAAGATTTTACAGCAGGCCCCATCAATACGGCAGCCATCCTCAGCGGTTCGTTTGATAGCTACTTTATCGGATCAAGCTTTGCAGAGACAGACTCCGATTTCGTGGCAAAATCTCCCAAGCTGAAGATGGTACTCTTTGGCGATAAGGAGCTCGTTATAGAATCTGATCAAAGCATCTATGACCAACGCAGTAACGTAATACTGAACGCTCTGGACTATCTTTTGGATCGCGCTTCTATGATTCATATCCGCAGCCGCCATCTGGGCTCTTCCCTGCTCAGCGTGCCACGCTTTATGCAAAAGATCGGCATAACCTGGGGTAATATGGAGAAGATCGAAAACAACATCAAAACCACGGCGAAGGTGATAGCCATTGTCTTGCCGCCCTTGATCTTGATCATCATAGGACTGCTGGCTGCGCTGAAACGAAAACTGAAGCTGAGATATTATCATGAAAAGAACTAAATTAATCCTCATCATCCTGCTGGCAGCATTGCTTTTGACCTATTTTGTACTCAGAATAGCCAAGCCTCAAGAAAGCAGCAAGAAGGTCTTTCGCCTGAATCTGGATAAAGTAGAGAAAATCGAGATCTTTAATTCTGCCCAAGAATTGGAATTGATCCTGGATGAGGGCATCTGGAAAGTAAATACTGAGGTGCTCTGGAAGGCAGATTCGCTGAAGATATATGAGCTATTTGAGCATGTGCTGAAAGCGGAATATCCCACCACCGCCATGAGCGATGCAGAAGGGGCTGTCGAGCGTTATGAATTGAAAGATGATGAGGCCTTGCATATCCGCGTTAGCGACAAATCCCGGCAGGTGCACGTGCTCTTTAGCAATCTGGGCAATGCCTGGGACTACTTCCGCTATGCAGGTGACAGCAAAGTCTATCAACTGAAAAGCAAGGTGGTGCAACTCTATCAGCCCGATCTCATCAATTGGCGTTCACCTATTATCATCCACTATTGGGAGGATGAATTAAAGCAAATCAAGGTGAGGCACGCAAAGAATACCTACACTCTGAAGCGGGATGGCGCAGATTGGACCTTTCAGGATGCAAGAAACAATTTTGAGCTGGATAGCAATAATTACGCCTTGGTCAAAATCATCGGTATTCTGCAAAACTTCCGCAGCTATATCTTTGTCTCTGGTGAAGATGAGCTGTATCGGGAGGCCTTTGACAACCCGATGTGTACGGTCTGGATTACCAATATGCAGGGTGAGACCCGCAAGCTGGATTTTGGCGAGTATGATGCGCACCGCTTTATGCTGCGCATAGATGATGATATGTCTGTGCTGCATCAAGTGGAATTTGACACGGTCTTCCGCTTTACCCGCAATCCCGAGATCTTCAAAATGAGGAGTGGGCTATGAAAATTCAAAGGAACAACCCCTCGATCAAGCGGGAATCGTGAAAGGCACGATCAGCATTATCGGAGCCGGGCTTTCCGGCTGTGAAGCCGCCTTACAACTTGCCGCAAGAGGATATCAAGTAAAGCTTTACGAGATGCGTCCAGACCGACAAACCGAAGCGCATCAGACCGGACTCCTGGCAGAATTGGTCTGTAGCAACAGCCTGAAGTCCACCCGTCTGGATACCGCTTCCGGCCTGCTCAAAGCAGAAATGCATATTCTGGGCTCCATACTTTTGCCCATAGCGCAAGACTGCAACGTTCCGGCTGGCCATGCGCTGGCGGTGGATCGCGAGCTTTTTGCCTCCAGAATCACCGCAGAAATAGAAGCCAATCCTCAGATTCAGCTAATCCGTCAGGAATTGACTGAGCTGCCTGAAGGCAGAGTTATATTAGCCACCGGTCCGCTGAGCTCAAAGGCGATGATGCACCATCTGGTGAGCCTCTTGGGCGAGGATCATCTCTTCTTTTTTGATGCTATTGCGCCCATTATCGATGCCGACAGCATAGATTTGGACAAGGTATATGCCAAAGCCCGTTACGACAAAGGAGAGCCGGACTATCTGAATTGTGCCTTTGAGAAAGATGAGTATTACCGCTTTGTAGATGCTCTTCTGGAGGGTGAAAAGCATGAGTCACATGAGTTTGAAGATGCTTTCTTCAACGGTGGAAGCTTTAAGTTTTACGAAAACTGCATCCCCATCGAAGAGCTGGCACGCAGAGGCAAGGATACTCTGAGGCATGGCGTGATGCGTCCGATGGGTCTGGAAGTACCTTCCACAGGCAAGAAGGCTTATGGTGTTCTGCAACTGCGCGCGGAGAATTCAGATCGCACTGCCTACAACCTGGTGGGCTGTCAGACCATGCTGCGCTATCCGGAACAGGCGCGCATATTCAAGCTGATCCCGGGTCTGGAACATGCAGATTTCCTGCGCTATGGCTCCATCCATCGCAATACCTATCTCAATTCCCCCATGATTTTAAATGAAAACCTCAGTCTGAAGGCCAGGCCTGATGTCTGGGTTGCCGGTCAACTCAGTGGAGTGGAGGGTTATGTAGAATGCATGGCCACCGGCTTGCTAATAGCAGGTATTATCGATGGTGAAATCAATAGCCTTCCTGAAGTAACTATCCTGGGACAATTGTGGCGCAGATTGATTAGCTTGCAGCCCAAACAGAGTTTTTCTCCGGTCAATGCGAATTTCGGCATCTTACCGGCTTTGGCAAATCCCCCCCGGGATAAAAAGCTCAAACGGAATATGTTGTGCGCACGCTCCATCCAGGCCATGAGCAGCGCTTTTTCTGAGGCCTTGGACGCAGAGCCTGACCTACGGGAGTCAGATTGAAACTCACCTGCTTCAGACTAAACGACTTTATAAAGCTCAAATAGGAGACACACATGAAACGCAGATTTGTAATTATTATGCTTGGCATCCTGATCTGTATGCCAGCCATCTCAAATGCCCGCATCTTTGCCCGTTGGCATACCTCAATGGGTAGCTTTACCGCAGAATTATACGATGAATTGGTGCCCATTACCGCCTATAACTTCCGCGATCTTGCCAATTCCGGTTTCTACAACAACCTCATTTTTCACCGCGTGATCGATGGCTTTATGATTCAAGATGGCTGTCCCCGTGGCAACGGCACTGGTGGCCCCGGTTACACCATCCAGGATGAGTTTTATCCCGGACTTTTGCATGACCATGCCGGAGTCTTGGCTATGGCCAGAACCCCTGCTCCCAATAGCGCTGGCAGCCAGTATTACATCACTGTGGCCCCGGCGAACCATTTGAATGGGGCCTATGCCATCTTTGGCGATATCATCGAGGGCCTGGACAATGTTTTGGCGATCGGGGCTGTGCCCACAGGTGCCAATGACAAGCCGATTATACCGGTGAATATCTACAGCTTGCGGATGCTGGATTTGCAGATCGGGGAATTGTATCCCCTCAACGATGAAGTTTTAAATATTCCGGGCGGAGCAAGCCAGATCTTTGTGGTAGAAGCTTATACTACTCAGGCAGAGCTTAGTTTTCAGTGGTATATAGATGAAGTATTAAATCCTGAAAATAGTTTTCTGCTGGAAACCAGTTTTCCGACACACGGTCAGCATACTGTACGCTGCCATGTCGCTTCCTCAGACAGTATATCCTATGATGCCATTTGGTCAGTCGAGAGTGGCACCCAGGTTCAGGATGCCGTGAGCCCTGCTCTGAAAGCTCTTGATTTACAGGTGAGCCCGAATCCTTTCCTGGGGAATCTGGCGATAAATTGCGAGCTTAAAAGTGATCAGCAGATCAGCCTTGAGGTTTTCAATCTGAAGGGACAAAAGGTCAGAAGCCTGTTTTCTGCTTTCCGCAAAGCTGGCGATTTGACCCTGAATTGGGACGGTAAAAATAGCGAGGGTCAGGTGCTTCCAGCCGGAATATATCTGCTCAGATTGCAGAGTTCTACCGGCAACATCTATCGTAAGATAAGCAAGCTCTGATATAACGCAGAGACGAGATGGGCTTTTCTGAACTGCTCAGGTACCGGTATCAGGATACCCCGCATCAGATAAGGCGAGTATACTTTAGATGATTAGTATTGAGTTCTTTGGCATCCTGAGTCTCAGTCTGATTTTGTACTGGCTTTTGCCAGTTCAGCGCCTAAGAAATCTGCTCTTGAGCGCTGCCAGCCTGCTTTTTATTTGGCTGCTGGATCATCAATCCCTGATCGTGGTGCTGGCGCTCACTCTCTATAGCTATGGCATGGGACAGTTGATCTACCGGCTAAAGAGAAATGGCTGGGCACATGCCTTGGGCGTGCTCGGCATCTTGACAAGCCTGCTTTTTTTCAAATATCTGGGGCTATTGGCTGGCATCTCAGACAGCCTATACATCTTCTTGGAGGCTTTGCCCCGCTTCAGTTTGCATCATTTGCTTCTGCCGTTGGGCATCAGCTATATCGCCTTCAAACAGATCAGCTATCTCACCGATATCAAATGGAAACTGCTGCGTCCAGGTAGTTTAGCTGATTTCTTGCTGTATAACAGCCTGTTTACCATCTTTTTGGCAGGGCCGATCGAGCGTTTTGAAAGGCTGAACCCTCAATTTCAAAGTCCCCGGATTCCCTTCAGGAGAGCTGATCTTGAATTGGGGAGCCAGCGCATCGTACTAGGACTCTTCAAGAAACTGGTGCTTGCGGATTGGATCGGGTTTTTCATTGCGAATGTTTGGCAGAACCCAAGTCAATATCATCCCGGCATTGCGCTTTTGGCAGTGTTTGGCTACGCCTTTCAGATCTACTTTGACTTTGCTGGCTACAGCGATATCGCCATCGGAGCTTCCCGGCTTTTTGGCATTAGGGTGATGGAAAACTTTGCCAGGCCCTATCTGGCCACGAATATCAGCCAGTTTTGGCGGAGCTGGCATATCTCACTCTCGGATTTTATCCGTGACTACATCTTCTTCCCTTTGTCCAGGATAAGTTCCAGCAAAATATGGCTATTGGGGTTTGTGCCGGTCATTGCCATGGCCTTATGTGGGCTCTGGCATGGGGCAGATTCCCGCTATTTGGTTTGGGGCATCTGGCACGGATTGGGATTGTCTGTATATCAGATCTTCCAGCAGTGGAAACGCCGGCGCGAGCAGAACA
>Ga0265295_1002224_pt1 | contig 31599 bp, 22 predicted proteins | sample Munlansysbiofilm_FD_192503 | JGI IMG/M metagenome (GOLD analysis project Ga0265295, IMG submission 192503) | Leachate microbial communities from a municipal landfill in Southern Ontario, Canada - Methane capture system biofilm | ecosystem: Engineered > Solid waste > Landfill > Unclassified ... | reverse complement strand
GTTGAGTCATGATCGTCTCCTTGTCTGTTAGTTTTGTCAAAACCATCAAAACAAAGAGCGGGATCTGGCTCAACCTTTTTCTTCATCTGCCGTTACCTATTTTACACCAACCTTTGAGACGCTACCCGCGGTGTTGCCTTTGTGCCAGGCATCCGTGAAGGCGTTCACAAAGAAGACGTGATCTGGTTTGGCCATCATTTCTCCCTTGGCGGCGGCGCATTTATTATCGCCGTGCCGCGCTGGGAAGCAGCATCTTTATCAGGCGGAAAGCTGTCAACCGCAAATCGTTTGTCGGCGGATCACATTAAAGAGTGTTTGGCCACGAATTACACAAATTGGCACGAATTGGGCAGTAGGGGAAAAGCTGGCGTTGAGCGAAGTATGAACATCGACGACAGCCAGGGCCAGGCAAACAATTCCTGTGGTCCATGCTCGCAGGACTCCAGGATAGGCATCGCGTGTACAAAAAAGGGGATGAAGCTGGCGCTCCATCCCCGTGTGGTTTTATATGTTCAGATCAATCCGGATAGGTGAGGGTGCAGGCCTGCGAGACCTTGATCCAGTATCCTTTGCCGGGCTCCATGTTTGTGGGGCTGGCGCCCAGGTGGTTCACCTCCTGCAGATAAGAGGAGATGGAGGCCAGGGCAGTGGCGGTGGGTTTGGCCGCCGCGGGCAGGTAGGCCACCAGGTTCCAGCCGGCCTTGAGGCTGATCGGCGTGGCGGAGGCGTCCACCTGAGTCCCGCTCACGGTGAGAGTGGCCGGGGAAGACAGGTTCACCCAGTAACCGCCGTTCACGGCCAGATCTTCCAGGGTGTTGAAATGCGCGGCCATGGAGGGCATGTGGCTGAGGGCCTCGCTTTTCACCTGGATGAGCCCTGTCACGCCGTCGAAGACATCGGCCACCGCGTAGGAGGCGGGCACCTGGTTCAGGCTGATGAGGTTCCAGCCGGCAGTGAGGCTGATCTCCAGAGGCAGTTCGCCGAAGACCACGGTGATGGGGGTCATGGCATTGGCGGAGACGGTCACCTGCAGGGTTTGGGGATCGTAGCCGGGGGTGGTGACGGTGAGGGTGTAAGTCCCGGGCTGGAGGTAGCGGTAGAAATCCCCGTGGCTGGCGTCCGTTTCCACGATGGAGTAGGTGTTGTCGTAGCCGGAGATGTTGATGGTGGCTGACAGGGGATTGCCGTAAGCGTCCACCACGGTGCCGTGGATGCCGTATAGCGACTGCTCCAGATAGCTGAGCATGGCCTCGTAGTTGTAGTTCCAGTAGTTGGGCATGGTGGAGGCGGCTGGCAGCTTGGTATTTGAACATTCGATGGTGACCTCGCGGCCGTTGCGGGTGTAGTTCATCCAATCCTGGCGTCCGCCGGCGATCACGTACCAGTCGGCGCCGTTGGTGATGCCGTTGGAGCTCACGCTGGTGAAGTAGCCGCTGGGGCCGTTGGCCTGGGCGTTGGAGGCGTAAACCAGGCTGGAGGAGATGAACCAGGCATCGTCCGGATGCAGGGTGTAGGTGTAGTCCCAGGGATAGTTCACCACTTCCGCGCCGCCGTGGTAGTTGATGCCGAACACGAAGCTGTGGGCGTTGGCAAAGTCCATCAGGGCCTGGGTTTCAGGCTGGATGGCGCCTTCGTTCAGGCTGCCGTCGTAGTCCGGGTAGTTGCGGTTGAGGTCGATCCCGTTGGCGTTGTAGCGCCGGGCGCTGGCGACGGTGTTGTCGCCGCCGTAGTAGGTCCCGTCGGGATTGGTGTTGGGCCCGATGTACAGCTCCATGGAGTTCACGATATTGGCCAGGCGGGGGTCAGTCCCGTACTGGCTGAGCAGGGTGTCGATGAGGCGCAGCATCAGGATCCAGCCGGTGGTCTCATCGCCGTGGATGGTGCTGGTGAGCAGCACTTCGGGTTCCTTTTCCTCGCTGGCCACGTTGTCCGAGATCTTGGCCACCAGGATGGCGCGGCCGTTCACGGTGGTGCCCACGTTGATGATCTGGCAGAGGTTGGGGTAGCTGCTGGCAAAGCCGTTCATCATCGCCACGTAGGCACTGTAGGTGGGGTAGGTGTCCCAGTCCTTGGCTTCGCTGGCGCTGGAGCTCATCACCACCGGGAATTCGCTGGACGGGGCTGGCAGAAGCTGGGTTTTGAGGCCCAGCTTGCCGAATTCCGCCCACTCAGAATCGTTCGCGTAGGCATAGACCCAGTTGCCTTTAACGTTGTCGATGGAGACGATCTTGGTGATGTCTGGCAACTGGGCTTTGTCGGTGAGTTCGAACCGGAAGTAATACTGGGTCCACTCTCCTGCCACGAGGGGCAGACAGAGCAGGAACAGCATGATCGCTATGAATGTGTTTTTCATCTTAGTTCTTTACCGCTTTAATGTAGTAGAAGGCCATGGGCAGTTCGGTCAGGTCGTCGAACAGCAGCGCGTTGACGTTGAAGCCTACCTGTTCGTAGGTCCCGTAGGGATCAGTGGCGCGCCAGACCTCGTAGATATCGGCGTTGTCCACCTCGTTCCAAGCGATCCGGAAGCCGCCGCTAACCTTGGCGATGGCTGTGATCACGGGAGTGTCGAGCTCGGTGATCTCGCTCACGCTGACGGGAACGGGGGTTTCGGTGCTGCCGATCACGTCGTTGTAGCCGAGGCTGTAGGTTTCGAGGGCGTCGTAGGCCAGGTTGGCGCTATAGTCGTAGATCTTGAAGCTGATCTCCTCGCCGTCGGAAGCCAGGTTCACCACGATGGTTACATAGGCATTGGCGCCGTTCATCACCACATCGGCCACGCCGCGGCATTCGGTTCCCACAAAGGCTCCGACCACGTCGTTGAGTTCGCCGGCCACACCGTAGATGGTCACGATGCCGTGGAGGGTGGCGGAATTGGGATAGAGCACAGCTTCCCAGCCGGGTCCGGCCACTTCGTTGACGGTCACCTGGACGCTGTCGTAGGCGTAGGTGTAGCCGTCATAGACGGAGAAGGTGACGGTCTCGGTGCCGGTCCAGTTCTGGGCGGCGGTGAAGGTGACGCTCAGTCCGTTTATGGCCACAAGGATGTTGGTGTTGCCGCTGTAGCCCAGGGTGAGGGGATCGAGGTCCTCGTCGGAGACATAGGAACTGAAGTCCGCTGTCAGGCTGCCGTTGCGGTCAAACGCAAAGCTGGCCGGCAGAATTATCTGGGGAGCGTGGTTGCCGTTGTCCCAAACGTCCATGGTGGCGCTTACATCCAGGCTAGGGTTCACCGGATCGTTGGAATGGATGGTGAGCATGGCTTCGTAGCTGCCCACCGCCATGCCGACGGCGGAGAAGTAGGCCGTGATGGTGGCGCTCTGTCCGGCGGCGATGCTGCCGCTGTGGGGCTGCACGCTCAGCCAGGCGATGGGAGGCAGGTCCTCGGCCAGCACGATGGAGCCGTCGAGGGTGTGGGGTTCTGAACCGTAGATATCACCGTTCAGGATCCAGGGCAGAGTGAGGTCGCCGCCCAAGCCGGTACCGATGGTCACATTGACCGTGGCGCTGGCGGAATCGCCGTTTCCGTAGATCACGCCCCAGCCGCTGGAACCTTCGCCGTGCCAAGTGACGGTCACGCCGCTGCCGCTGGTCACGTCCGGGGTCAGGTCGCCACCGTCGCCGCCCACGAAGGTGGTGGCGCTGTTGACGGTAACCCCAGCGGGGAAGCTGATGATCACGTCTTTGATCCACTCGTTGTCCGTGCTGGCGTTGGTGACAGTGAAGGTCCAGTCCACCGTGGTGCCGGGCAGGTAATTCGTGGCATCCAGAGTGAGAGTGCTGCCGGCTATGCTCTTGTCTGCATCAGAGGCGGCCTGCGGCTGGCGGTTGGCCTGGGCGAGCAGCTCTTCCATGCTGATGCTGTAGGTGAGGGGCTGGCTGCCGGTGTTGGTGATGGTGAAGCTATCCGTGCCTTCTGTTTCCACCTGCAGGTTGGCGTAGAGGGCGTCGTTGTCGATGTCAATCGTGGCTGGGATGTAGCCCGTGCCGGTGAGGGCGAGGTTGACGCTGGTGTTGTTGTTGGAGTTGTTGGCGATCGCCACATTGCCGTTGTAGGCGGTGGCGGAGGTGGGCGCGAAAGTAAGGTTGTAGGTCTTGCTGGCGCCGGCGTTCACGCTGAAGCCCAGGCTGTTGCGGCTGACCTTGCCGGAAGTGGCAGTGGCGGACCTGGCCGCCTCGGCCACGCTGTAACCGGCGGGGGTGGTGATGGTGCCGGTGAGGGTCTGGTCGCCGCCGTTGGTGATGGTGAAGGTCTTCACGTCAGTGCCGCCCACGGCCACATCGCCATAGGCGAGGGTGCCGGGGTTGACCACGATCATGGGGCCTTCCTCATTGGGCAGCAGGGCCAGCTTTAGGTTGGGACGGTTGGTGGAAGTGGAACCACCGGTGAAGACAGCGGTCTGGTCTGCTGAATCGCTGCGGTTGTAGCGATAGCCGTTGGTTACGGTAGAATACTCTGTGGTGCCACTTTGATTGTAGGATGCGATCAGGCCAAAGCCGGTGTCCACCAAGAGGTTGTCCGTTCCGTTCCAGAGGAAGGGGGTGGAGAGGGTGTACATGTTCCAGCCTGTCGTTGTGGGCAGATAGGAAGCGCTGCTCCAGACCTGGGTGAGTCCGGTGGAGATCCAGTTGGCTGCATCAGTGGCGGTCGTATGTCCCATGCGGACCACAAAGTTTGGCATCGCCTGGGCCGGAAGTCCGGTGATGTTGAATCCGATCTGGGTGATGTTGATGGGGCCGATCACACCGGCAGCGTTCAGTTCACCCGCGGTGTAGACCGATTGTCCGTGCAGGCTGCGGTAGTACTGGTTCACGGGGCAGGCGGTGGTGGTGCCGTTAGATGTGGTCCCGGTGCCGATGATGACTTCGGTGGGCACTATCGCGGAGGGAGTGGCCTGCACCGTATCGGTGGGATCGGACACGCCGCCGCTGTAAACCGCGATCAAGTAATATGAATAGGTGGTTTCGTTCACCACCGCGTTGTCGGTGTAAGTGAGCCCGGTGACCGTGGTCAGCAGGCTGCCGTCGCGGTAGATCCGGTAGCTGGTGGGGGTGCCGGTGAGCGGGGTTTGCCACGTGAGGTTCACATAGCCGTTGCCGGGCGCGGCGCTGAGGTTTTGCGGCGGATAGAAGTTGCTGGGGGTGGTGGAGGCGGGGAAGATGATGTCGTCCACCCAGGCGCAGTTGGAACCGCTGTCCACGCTGCCGTCCTTCATGTATTCCCATTTCAGCACGCGGGTGCCGGCGGCCAGTGTGTAGCTGGCCTGGGTCCAATCCACTTCGCCGGACCATTGGCCTTGCTGGGTTCCATCCACATAGAACTTCAGATAGTCGTATCCACTTTCGGAGGAGACCTTGTACCAGAAGCTGAGGTCGCCCGAGGTTGAGAGGATCCGGGTTGTCTCCATGGTGCTGGACTGGCTGTGGGTGATGGTACCGCTCTTGGCGCTGTAGCCCGCGCTGTAATAAGTTGTGTTATCGATGGTCCAGGGAGCAGTGCCGCCCATGATCCAGGGATAGGAGCTGAAGCTGCCGGTGCTGAAATCCTCGATAATGAGGCCCACGGCGGTGTTTTCCACCTTGCTGGCGCTGTATTGGCCGGCGGTGGCGGCAAAGTTCAGGCTTACCACGGTGCCGATGGCCATGCCGGCGTCGGCGGTGAGCGAGAAGCTGAGGTTGGCGGAGCCGGCCGCGGCAATGGCGCTGAAGTTGGCGCTGCCGGTGTTGACCGTGATGCCTGTCACTGCGCAGCTCATGGTGGCGGTTCCAGCGGGGGAGGTGGCGCCACCGGTGTTATGAAGCGGTATGTTGATGGTCACTGTTTCGCCCGGGTCCAGGCGTCCGTTGTTGTTGCCGGTGGGGTCGGAGACCGTCATGGCGCCGAAGTTGAGGGCCGGCGCGTTCAGGGTCAGGGTGAAGTTGTGGGTCCAGGGGCTTTCGCCGCTCATGGTCATGGTGATGGTGAAGTTGGCCACGGTTCCGTTAGCGACGTTGTTGGCAATGGAGATGGCGTAGGCGTTGTCGGCCAGAACGGAAGCGCCGGCGGCCAGGCTGGATATGGTGTGGTTGGCATCGGTGATCGTCACGCCGGGGGTGGCGCAGCTCAGCACCGCGCTCACGCTGGTGGCGGGGTCCACGCCCACGTTTTCAAAGGTCACATCCAGATAGCCGCTCTCGTTGTAGTCCGGAGCGTCATTGTTGGCGTCGTCAAACACCACTGTGTCCACCGCCATGTAGGGGCCTTCGGCGGCCACCACGGGGATGTCCACTATCTTGGTGATCCGGTTCTGAGCGGTGAGCACCAGTTTGGCGGTTCCGGCAGTGGTGAAGGGGCTGATGGTCAGGGTCAGGTTGCCGCTGGCGTCGGTGATGCCGGTGCCGTAGATCACGCCATTCATGGAAAGGCCGATCCTGGTGTAAGGGGCGGCGCCGGTGATGGCGTAGCTGGTGTTGCCGATCATGATCTGGGTGGGATGGGAGGCTGGGTTGGCGGTGGGAACGCCAAAGTAGGGCATCAGGGAGGGGTCGCCCATCACGTGGTAAATTTCCCAGTAATAGTTCGTGCGCGAGCTGCCGCTTTGCTGCACGGCCATGTTACCGGCGTAGATGGTTTCGCCGGTAGTGGTGGCCCAGTCGGAATAGGCTTCGCCGTGGGTGTGGAACATGGCGTCGTAAGCGCCTAGGGAGGAAGCGCTGTAAGCCGGGGCGGAACCGTTGATGGGTGTTTTGTAACCCACCGCCCAGTAGTAGTCCTCATCCCAGTAGGTGCTGTTGATGCCGCCGATGTAGGCCACTCCGCCGCCATCGGCTTTGCGGATGATGGCTTCGCCGAAGCAGGGGCTGGAGTAGTCGAACTCGTTGGTGATGCAACAGTTGCCAACCATCAAGCCGTATTTGCCGGAGTTGGTCATCGCGTTCACGTCGGAAACGGAGAAGGTGGGGTCTGCCCAAGAGGTCTGGCTGCCGTGGGCAGTGTAGTTGATGTAGCCGCGGCCTTCGTTGGCGTTGGCAATGATCTGCGCGTCACTGCTGCCGGAGGCGGGATAGAGATAGGTGTTGGAGGTGATGCCGTGGGCGGCGTTGAAATATTCGGTGGTGCCGTAATTGAGGGCACCGTTGCCGTGGGTGGGGGCAAAGCCGGAATCCACGCCGGCAATGAGCACCGTCTTGCCCAAATAGCTGAGGTCGGGCATCTGGGTCTTTTCAAAGGTGATGGTCTTGTTGATGACGTTGGCCAGTTCTGTGGTATTGGACACCGAGAAGCGGCCGTGGTACATTTCCGGCATGTAGTCGGAGCCGCTAAGGCGCACGTAGGTGAGGTCGGTGACGTGGCCGGAAGTTTCACCGGAATTGGTGGCCACGGTGATGGTGCCGGATTCGTCGCCGATGATCAGCAGATAGGTGGGCGCCGGATTTTCCGGGGTGGCGCTGTTCCACAGGTTTTGCATGTAGCTGATGATGGCGGTGGTGGTGTTGGCCACGGCCCCGCCGCTGCCGACGGTTACCACGCTCACCGCAAAGCCCTGCTGGGTCTTCCAGTCCACATAAGTCTGGATGTTACTGGTGTAGCCAACCGGGCAAAGGATGACCATCTTGGTGGGATGGCGCAGCAGATCGGTGCGGGTGTCCGCGTCCCAATTGAAGAAGGTCTTGCCGTAGAGCTGGTCAAACTCCCAGGAGGCTGTCCTGGCCAGCAGATCGGCCGTTCCCAGAAGGTCCGGATTGACAAAATCCACCCGCACATCCAGGTTTTCCATCACCCGGATGCTGTTGGAGACGGGGTTGTAGCGCACGGGATAAAAATCCAGGGCGAAAACCCGCACTCCGCGCATGATGCCCAGATCCGAAACCTGCACCCAGTCGCGGGAGTTGAATTCGTCCCGGCCGTAGAGATCGGACTTGATGATGAAGGGCAGGGTGGCCGGATCGGCGGATTTGGAGACGGGCTCCTGGGCGGGGATGATGCGGTTTTGCAGTTTGTTGGCGGTGGCATCCAGTTCCCGCGCGGATTGGGAATTGAGGGTGAGGCGGACCTCCGCGCCCAGGGGAACGGCGATGGTCCTGCGCAGCAGGGGCAGCTTGGGCTCGCCCACGGCGTTGCTGAAGCCCCAGCCTTCGATGGAAAGCTCGTCGAAAGTGCCTTCCTTGGTCTGGACTTCTGTGATCTTGAGTTCGCCAACGCTGAAGTTGACGTCGAAACCTAGGTCGCTGTTGTTTTTCAGCACGGCCTGGTTGGCTGAGGAGGAGAGGTCCAGCTGCCGGGTCTGGGCAGACAGGGCCAAGGCGAAGGCCAAGGTGAGCGCTATCAGCAGCAACACCTTGCCTTTGAACTCTTGATGCATAAGGTACTCCTATATCCTGGTTTGATTCAAAGATTTATTCAGCCACAGCGGCTGCAAGGCCAGCCAAACAGCCAAGGAGACTGATTCGCGCAAGCAATCCCAAGCGCGATATTTGTCAACTATTAAATGACATGCCTGCATCACGATGAAAACAATGGTGGTTGTGTCGCATCCGTGAGGCTTCATCACTCCATCCTGATTTTGCCTGGTAATGTCCGGCAAAGTTTCTGCAGAATTAGCTTGACGGATCTGGGAGAAGGGCTGAATCTCCACCGCAGATCTTGCCGCCAGTCCGGATCAGAGCCCAGGCGGCACCAGGAAAGGATTTCATGAAGATAATCAACGTTCGCGATCACCAGCCCGGCCTGGAGGCTGCGGCCGGTTACATTCACGGCATCTGGGGCCGTCCCCAGAACCTGGCTTTCTATCTCGACGCCGTGCTGCATTCATCCCTCACGGAAAAAGCCCTGCCCCGTTTTTATCTGTTGCTGGAGGGAGCGCGGGTGGCCGGCTGCTGCGCGTTGCTCACCAACGATCTGATCAGCCGGCAAGACCTCTGGCCCTGGCTGGCCTGCCTTTATGTTGAGCCTGAGTATCGGGGGCGGGCCCTGGGCGCCACCCTGCTGGAACACGGCGCTCGGGAAGCCGGTAAAATGGGCTACGGCAGGCTGTACCTCAACACCGACCACGCCGCTTACTACGAAAAATACGGCTGGGTCAGGATGGAGGACGGCTACAACCTTTTCGGCGAACGCGGCCGCATCTACTGGCTGGACTTGAACTGAGCGTTATTCCGGGAGAGTCCTGGCCTTGATCCAGGTGGTCATTTCCTCCAGCACGGTGGGCGCGAAGGTCTGTTCGATCTTGGCGTATTCGTCCGGATGCCCGGTCTCGCATTCTTGGAAAAGGTGGTTCAGGCCGGGGTATTTGCGCAAGGTATAATCGTTGTTTCCCGCTTCTTCCAGCGCTTCGCTGATCGCGGGGAAATTGTATTTGGCTGGCACCTGCAGGTCTTTGCTGCCATTCAAAGCGAGCACAGGGCAGGTGACTTTGCTCAACCACTGGGCGGGATCCAGCCTGATGAATTCGTACATCCAGGGATTGGTCATGCTGTCCATCTGCAATTTATAGAGTTCATCGTAGGTCATGCCTGCCGGGATCTCGATCGAGCCGTCATCCATCTTTTCCTTCAGATAGTTGCCAAGTTCTGTTTTGAAGCTATCCAGGTCCTGCGTGTAGAGGGCCAGTCCGAAAGCCGCGGCATTCACTTCCAGGATCTGGTTGATCTCCTCTTCCTGCATGCCGGAGGCTTGGTAGATCAGCTTTTCCTGGGCCAACAGCAGCTTGTCGCCGCGGATGCCCGTCCCGGCCAGCAGCACGATGAAATCAATGTCTTCAGATTGGGAGGCGGCGATGGGGGCAATGATCCCGCCTTCGCTGTGCCCCACGAGGCCGATTTGGTTGAATTCCGGTCGGGTTTTCAAATAGCGCACCGCGCTGAGGGCGTCGGAGGCAAAATCGAAGGTGGTGCCGGTGGAGGCGTCTCCGCCGGAACCGCCCACGCCGCGGTCATCGTAGCCCAGCACCGCGATCCCGTTGCGGGTAAGGTGGTCGGCGATCACCCAAAAGGGTTTGTGCCCCATCAATTCTTCATCCCGGTTCTGGGCGCCGCTGCCGCTGATCATCACCACCACCGGGAAAACTCTCTCAGTCTGCGGCAGGGTGAGCGTTCCGGCCAGTTCTATCCCCGCTTCCGGATTGGTGAAGAGCACTTCCTCGATCCTGTAGCCATATGGCTCTTTGGGCTCCTGCGGCCTGATGTAAACAGGCTTGGGCAGGGTTTCACGCTGCAGGTCAAGCGGGGCGGAAAAACCTGATTGCCTGAAGGTTCCAACTATCATGCCATCCTTCAATTCCCCCGAATAGGTGATCGGAGGTGCGTCCAGCACCAGCTCCAAGCGGGGATCGGTGAATACGGCCCCGGCCACAGGCAGGCCGAAGGCGCCCTGGTCCGGGCTGTCGAGGGTCGCGCTCAGCCCCTCTTCCGTGGCGCTGATGTGAAAAACGATGCGGAGCTTCTGCCCGCCCGCGTCCAGCATTCCGTTCCAGGTGCCGGTGATGTCCGTGGCCGCGAGGCCGGCCACAGCGGCCAGCGCCAACAGCAGGATTACAAATCTTCTCATCTTGATCTCCCTGTTTGGATCCAAATTTCTGTCCTAATTGAGAAATTCCCCGCTTTTGTCAAGTAAAACCACACAAAGTTCTTGACATATTTCGGCTATCGCCTAATTATGCGCTTAGTTAAACACAATATAAAGGAGAAACGATGTCAGATTCATTCTACAAGGCCATCGCGGACCACACGCGGCGGGAGATCCTTTCCCTGTTGCGGCGGAACGGGCCGATGTCCGTCACCGAGATCGCGGGCCATTTTCCCATCAGTCTGCCCGCCCTCAGCGAGCATCTGAAGGTGCTGCGCCACGCGGACCTCGTTTCCGCCCGCAAGGAAAAGCAATTCGTCTTTTACAGCCTCAACACCACTGTGCTTGAGGACTTGGGCAGTTGGGTACTGGATCTGATCAAAAAGAGAGGTGAATGATGACAAGACTGAAAAAGTACAAATGGGCATTGCTGATCCTGGCGCTGCATCTGGCCGCCGTGCTCTGGTTCGCCACGCAATTGCCGGCAGGGGCGAAGGTTCCCATCCATTGGAACTACAAGAACCAGATCGACGGCTGGACCAGCCGCGGCACGGGCCTCATCTGGGGAGTGGGGCTGAATATGGCGCTGTTTTTGCTGCTCTATCTGCTTAACTGGTATTCGCCTTGGTATCAAAAGTACGCGGAGCGCTTCGAAAAGATCCTGCCCCCGCTCACCACCACGCTGTTGGCTTGTTTTTCCACCCTCAGCCTCTACAGCCTGTATGTGGCCAAATGGGGCGAAGTGCCCGGTGTGAAACTGATCCTGATCCTCATCGGCTTGCTCTTCATCTTCCTGGGCAACATGCTCCCCAAGGTGCCCAAAAACCTCTTTGTGGGCATCCGCACGCCCTGGACCATCGCCAATGAACTGGTCTGGGAAAGGACCCACCGCCTGGGCGGCTGGCTGTTTGTGCTCAGCGGCATCGTCATGATCCTCAAGGGTCTCATCCTGCCAGGCTCCGCGCTGTTCCAGAACTTGACCACAGTGCTGGCTTTGGGCTGCCTGCTCTATCCCATGTTGCATTCCTTCATTTTGTACAAGAAACTGGTGAAGTGAGGAAAACCCAGGCTCATTATCAAAGGCTCTCTTTCAAACCAGGTGGCTACAGCCCGTGAGGGCGGCAGAATGATAGCGAGGGTGTGAAGAACCGGCTAAAGACGGTTCGGAACCCCTCGTTGAATGAACAGATCAACCGATTTATCAAGCCTCCACCCCTCCCCGAAAACGTGGCACGTTTACGGGAAGGGGTGGAGGAAATTCCATTATTTGTCCCTTGTTGCCTTACGAGGGGCTCCGCTGCGCTGCGCTCCCTCGCTATGATCTGTGGCCCTCTGGGCTGCTGGCTGGCTGATCACTTCCACCCACTCGGATTGAATGGGAGCCTTTTCAAATGGAATGGGTGGGTACTGCCTTGATCCAGAGCCGGTTACCCTGTGATGTATTGAAGCGATACAGACTGGCCGTCAAGGCCCTGTCCCGGTTTTCTGATGCGCCTCCCGCCTGATACCCGCGTTTGATGCGATGATCAGGCGGGAGGCAAGGGAGGGGGATGGACGCGAGCGCTCAGGGTGTGGCTAACAGGATATTGGGGTGGCCAAGCAGTTACGGCTTTCTTTTAAAATCAAGCGGGTGCAGGCGCTCACCCAGAAGGCAACCCGGATGGTAACTCGCCGTCATTCCAGCGCAGGCTGGAATCCGGAACTTGTACCCTCTTAATATTATAAAGCAGTTAGCACACATACATGTCTTTCTTGATCCCAGCCTGCGCTGGGATGACGGCAGTCGCACCCACTCTGTTTGAACATGAGCCTTATTTCATCAGTACCAGCTTGTGGCAGGAACGCAGCCCCCCGGCACGCAGCTTACACAGATAAACCCCGCTGGCAACCGACTGGCCCGCGTCATCGATCCCGTTCCAGATTATGTTGTGATGTCCCGATGGAAGGTCAGCGCTGACCAAAGTTTTCACCTTCCGGCCCCGGAGATCGAAGACGCCGAGTTCCACCGGACCGGCCTCGCCCAGGCTGTAGCTGATGCGGGTCTCAGGATTGAAGGGATTGGGGTAATTGCCCTGGATCCCCGTAACTGCCGGGGTTTGGCTTTCATCCGCCACCGGCACGTCCTCCGAGTTCACGCTGTCAACCAGAAAAGCCGATCCCCCGTTGGTGCAGTGGTGGATTCCCACGAACACAACTCCGTCGTCGAAACCGGACAGATCGAAACTGTATTCGGTCCAGGCCGCGGGAGCCTCCAAGGCCAGGGGGCCGCTGATGATGGCGAAGCTTTGGGGGACGGTCCCGGTTGTGGAAACTCCCACTTTGAACCTCTCCAAGCCGTTGTCCGCGTTCAGGGAGCGGGCCCAGAAGCTGAAATAATCGGCCCCACTCAGGGGCGGGGAGATCAGCCAGTCCCAGCTGGGGGGTATGGTAGCTGGAAAACTGGCGGCCATTTTGCTGCCGGAATGGGCCTGGATCTCCGTCAGGGGCGGGATCGTGGCGGTGGGGTAGAAAACGATGAAGGCCTGGGGTTCACCAGCGTGGGGCCAGCTGGTGCCGCCAATGCCCGCAGTGTCTGAAAGATCCACGTCCACACAGGTCCAGGGCGCGAATTCCAGCGCGAAGTCCTCATGGTCCTCAAAGCTGTCATGAAACCACGCGGGAGGGAGCTGCAGCATGAAATTGCAGTAGGTGGTTTCTCCCTCTGTTACCGGAACGGCTGGCCGGACAAAAGTAACATAGAGGGGATGGCTGACCGTGAGGGTCCAATACCCCGGAGGCAGGGTAAGGCGGTAAGACCCGCTGGTATCTGTGGTGTCGGCAACGTCGCCGCAGGAGACCGTGGCGCTTTGCACAGGATGGTTGAAAGTGTTGCGGACAATGCCGGTGATGGTGCCTGTATCCCTATCCCCATATGAAGTTACCGGCAGTTCTCCGGCGGCCAGTGAGGCCAGCGCCGTTAGTAACAGCAGCAGGCAAAAAACCTTGGCGGTCATGATCTTACCTCCTTATCCCTGAGGGTAGGTGATGCCGTCCGCATCCACCGCAACCCCCAAAACCGCAGTTAATTTATTCCCACAATATATGTCAAGCAATATTTTGATGTGGGGGGGTGGAGGTTACGGAATATCCCCGTGCGAGTGTTAACGACCGCCCCGGTGATATCTGAAGCGGCATTCTGGCAGGCCTCCCCGAGCGCCGGTTTCGCAGGGGTTGACAGAAACCGCCTGCTGAAAAACTTCGCCTGCGAAGGAAATTGAAAAGAATAAATGAAGCAAAGCAATCTCTACGTTTTGGAGGAAATGCCGGTCATCCGGGCGATAATGCATCTTGCCCTGCCCAGCGTGCTGAGCATGCTGGTGAACATCCTGTACAATCTCACGGACACCTTTTTCATAGGCAAGCTGCACAACGAGGCCATGGTGGCCGCGGTGTCCATCTCGCTGCCGCTGTTCATGGTCCAGATGGCGATCGCCGGGATCTTCGGTTTTGGCGGGGCCAGCTTTCTCTCGCGGCTGCTGGGCAAAAAGGAGTTCCGGCGCGCCCGGGAAACCACCACCACGGCTGTGTTCAGCTCCTTCGTGCTGTCGCTTGTTTTGGGCGTGGCGGGCATCCTGGCCATCCCGCTGTTCCTGAAAGCCACCGGCGCCAGCGGTGAAACGGCTGCGGCGGCCAGGCAGTACATGTTTTGGATCCTGGTCGGCAGCCCCTTTGTGTTGCTGAAATTCACCATGGTGCAGCTGATCCGGGGTGAGGGCGGTGCCCGGCAAGCGATGTACGGACTTTTCATCGGCACCGGCGCCAACATTGTCCTGGACCCCATCCTGATCTTTGGATTCAACATGGGAGTCACTGGCGCGGCGATAGCCACGGTGATCGGCCAGGGCTTGGGGATGTGCTATTACATTTGGTATTATCTTTCCAAACACGCGGTGGCGCCCCCGGCGCTGAAGTATCTGCACCCGCGCTGGAATATTTACCGGGAGATACTTCTGATCGGCATTCCGGCTTCGCTCAGCCAGATCATGATGAGCATCGGCAACACCATTTCCTACAATCTCGCCTCGGCCTACGGGGTAAGTTCCGTGGCCGCCCTGGGCGTGGCCGCGCGGGTTTTCTCCATTCCCATCTTCGTGTTCATCGGGGTTTCCATCGGCGTGCAGGCCCTGATCGGCTTCAACTATGGCGCGGGCAACTTCCCCCGCATGAAAAAGGCCATCAGCACAGCGGTGCTGATCAATCTGGGCCTCAGCGTGGTTTTCACCCTGCTCTTTGCCCTTCTGCCCCGGCAGTTGATCAGCATGATCACCCCGATCGAGCAGACCGTCAACATCGGCCGCCAGGTGCTGGGGGCCTACATCTACGCCATCCCCTTCGCCGGAGTGGGCATGATCATGATGAACAGCCTGCAGGCGATGGGCAAGGCCCTGCCCGCCTTCATCGTTTCCATCTCGCGCCAGGGCCTGGCCTACATTCCGGCGCTGCTGTTGCTGAACAAATTCTTCGGTTTTGACGGCCTCATCTTCGCCCTGCCGCTGGCGGACACTTTCACCACCCTGCTGGCCGGCATCTTCGTGATCGTTATCCTCAGCCGGCTAAAACACCAAGAACCCGCACCCTCCTCCCGGCAGTACATCCAGGCCGTGCCCGCGGATGAAGCCTGAGGGTCCTTTTCAAGAACGCGAAAGCCATGAAATTAAACCACAAGGAGCAACACCATGCCCACAGTGAACATCTATCTGAACTTCGCCGGCAACTGCCGCGAAGCGTTTGAATTCTACCGTTCCGTCTTTGGCGGGGAATTTCCCTACGTAGGCACCTTTGGCGATATGCCGGTCCACGAGGGCATGCCGCCTCTGCCGGAAAACCTGAAAGGCCAGATCATGCACATCTCACTCCCGATCAGCCGGGAAACAGTGCTAATGGGCAGCGATGCTGGCGGCGAATGGGCCCCCGCGCTGAAAGTGGGAAACAACTTTTCCATCTACGTGGGAGCCGGGGACACGGCTGAAGCCGATCGGATCTTCGCGGCCCTCGGAGCTGGCGGCAGCGTCACCATGCCTCTGGGAAGAACTTTCTGGGGCGAATACTACGGCATGCTCACCGACAAATTCGGCATCAACTGGATGGTCGGCTGCGCGCTGGAAGAGAACTGATGGGCGCGGCACGATCAAGCACCCTGGGCGCTTTTTCGCTCAGCCTGGCCGTGAAGGACATCCGCGCCTCCCGGGATTTCTACCTCAAACTGGGTTTTGCGCAGTTCGGCGGCGACATCGGCCAGAACTGGCTCATCCTGAAAAACGGCAGCTGCCTGATCGGTCTGTTCCAAGGCATGTTCGAGCAAAACATCCTCACCTTCAACCCCCGTTGGGACGAGAACGCGCGGGAAACCCCCGCAACGCGGGATATCAGGGAGATCCGCCAACGCCTGGAGCGTTTGGGGCTCGAGATCCGCGATTTCGCAGAGTCCGGTCCCGCTGGCCCCGCCAGTTTCACGGTCCTGGATCCCGATGGCAATCCCATTCTCTTCGACCAGCATGTCTGAGCAGCCATTCCAACCAAAGCGGGTGTTACTTCAGCCACGAAAAATCTTGACACGCTCCGCCTCTCATTTTTTTGAACCCGAAAGCAATATTCTGTAAAGGAGAACTTCGCATATGCCAAACGTTTCTCTGGCGCCCGACGGCACCGAGTATCAGATTCCCACTGAAGAAGAAAACGCGCGAGAACGCGAAATACTGGTTAAAATCACCGAGGAGCAGCGCGCCCTGGGCCGCAAGATCGTGGCCGTGCAAGGCCTGGGTTTTGTGGGCTGCGTGATGGCCACCGTGGTGGCCGACGCCACGGACAAAAACGGCAAACCCATCTACTTCGTGCACGGGCACCAGCGTGCCTCCAAACGCTCGTTCTGGAAAGTGCCGGTGATCAATTCCGGCGTGCCCCCGGTCAGTTCCTCCGATCCCGAGGTTCCCCAGATCTTCCAGCGCACGGTGGTGGAAAAGCAGAATTTCCGCGCCACCAGCGAAGATTCGGTTTACAGCTTGGTGGATATCGTGGTGGTGGACATCCAGCTCGATGCCACCAAACCCTCCTTCGGCGAGGCGGAGAAAGGTTTTTGCGACCTCCTCGCCTTCCGCGAGGGCATCCGCATGCTGGGCCAGCACATCCGGCCCGACTGCCTCGTTTTGGTGGAGACCACCGTCCCGCCCGGAACCTGCGAGAAAGTGGTGAAACCCATTCTGGAAGAAGAATTCACCAAACGCGGGATCGACATCGCCGCCCATCCACCCCTCGTGGCGCATTCCTATGAACGCGTGATGCCGGGCGCCAAATATGTGGCCTCCATCCGCGATTTCTGGCGCGTTTTTTCCGGCGTGAACCAAAAGAGCATCGAGCTCTGCCGCGAATTTCTTTCCAACGTGCTGGACGTGGAGAATTATCCCCTCACCCAGCTGGACAACACCAACGCCTCGGAGCTGGCCAAAACGATGGAAAACACCTACCGCGCGGTGAACATCGCCCTCACCCTCGAATGGGCCCGCTTCGCCGAACAGATCGGCGTGGACATCTTCAAGGTGCGCGACGCCATCCGCAAACGCCAGGGCACCCACGACAACCTTCTGCGTCCCAGCCTCGGCGTTGGCGGCTACTGCCTCACCAAGGATCCCGTGCTGGCCAACTGGGCCATGCAAACCCTCTTCGGCATCGAGGGAACTCTGGGCATGGCCATCCGCAGCGTGAACATCAACGACACCATGCCACTGCACACCATCGACCTGGTTAAAACCGTGATCCCGGAACTTCGTGACGTGAACGTCGCCGTGCTGGGCGTTTCCTACCTGGAAAACGTTGGCGACACGCGGCATTCCCCTTCCAAGGTGCTGGTGGAGTTCCTGCGCAAGGAATTTGCCAAAGTGCTCACCCACGATCCCTACGTGGAAGCCTGGCCGGAACTCGATGAATCCAAGGTGGAAAGCGACCTCAAGGCCGTGCTGCCCGGAGCCGATGTGGTGATCTTCGCCGTGGGGCACGACCAGTATAAGGGCCTCAAACCGGCCGAAGTGCTGGCCCTCTGCGGCACCAAACCCCTGATCGTGGATTGCTCGAACTTCCTCTCCGACGCCACCCTTGCCGAGTACAGGCAGCTTGGCTGCCAGGTTCGCGGCGTGGGCAAAGGCCATATCGTCTGATCCAAATCACTCAATAAACAGATAATAGGCGGGAATTTCATCCCGCCTTTTTTCGGCTCTCTTCCAAACAGAGTGGGTTGAGAGACAAAATGACTATAGTACTATTAACCAACAAGTCTCGGATTGTCATTCCGGGGTCCCGTTCGCACCCCACGAACTCGCTTCGCTTGCCCGCGAGGACCCTTCCAGGGCTGAAGCCCCCTCCCCGGAATGACACGCTGCTTGATCTTACCAAGGAACGAATCCCCCTGTGCAACCATGTTTCTTTCAGTCTCAAATCTTCTTCCCTTCGCTCCGCAGCTTGCAACAGGCAAGAAGGAAAAAACAAAAATCAAGGGTAAACCCTGCAAATGCGGAAGCCTAAGCTGACGTCGCTGACCGTAGGGTAGACGGCGTTACGAACCCAAACGGTGCAGTAGCTGGAAACGCTGCTGAAGTACCCGCCGCGTATCACACGGTAGGAATCGCTGTATATGTCCCAGCAACATTCCCACAGATTTCCGCTCATGTCGTATGTCCCCAGTTCATTGGGAGCAAGCTGCCCCACAGGGTGGGGAAAATTACCGCTGTTGGACCAACACCAGCCCACCAGACTGAGGTCGTTGCTGCCGCTGTAGGTGTAGCCGTGCGTCTGCAAACCGCCCCGGGCGGCGTATTCCCACTCAGCTTCAGAGGGAAGCCGGTAGCCGGTGGCATTCCAGTCGCAGGAAACGTTTAGGCTGTTGTCGTCAGATGTATTCCACCCGGCAGGCCAGTCGTCGGGGTTGGTACCGTAGTTCAGGTAACTGTAACAAGGCGGCAGGTCCTCCATCGTGCTCCGCCGGTTGCAGTATTCGATGGCGCCGAACCAACTCACGGAGGCATGGGGATAATTGTCCCCGCCGCCTGAACCCATCACCGCGTTCCACGCGGCGTTGGTAAGCTCGTATTTGTCCATATAAAAGTCAGATACGGTGAGTCCAGCGGTATAGATGCCAGTTGTGGGATGGATGGTGCCGCCAGGGACCAAGACGAAGTTTTCAGGTATCTGTCCCTGCAAGTCATCAGCGATAACTTTGACCCGATAGTTGTCTCCGGAGCCGATCCCATCCAGCCCGAATTGCCAGTCTATCTGGTGATCCGCGCCAGCGGCCGGGGCTGCTATTGTCCCGATATCGCCGCTGAGGGCTGCGGGCAAGATCGCGTAGGAGACGCCGCCATCCGTCGACACTTCCACGCTGATCTCGCAGGGTAGGCTGTTGGGATGGGAAAGGTTGTAAGTGATCACGACCAGGTCGTTTTGCTGGTTGGCGGTCACGTTCGTCACCACCGGCCCGTTGGCGGAAACTGCCAGCGCGAACAGCGGAAAGATGAAGGTCAGGATGCGCTTTTTCATGATGCCCTGCCTCACTTTAGCAACACCAGTTTGGTGGTTGATGCGTGGCTGGGGGATTTCAGGTTGGCCAGGAAGATCCCGCTGCCGCAGGGATCGTTGCCGCGGTCACGCCCGTTCCAGACGATCTGGTGAATTCCGGGAGAGAGGGTCTGGGAACTGACGACCTGGCCTTTGAGGTTGTAAATGGTCAGTGTGGCCGTTTCGCCAGCTTGAACGCTGATGTTCATCCGGGTGTCTTCCCCGCTGCGGAAGGGATTGGGGAAAGCCTCGCGCAGGCAGGTGTTTTGGGTGTCCGGCGGCAGTACGGATTCATCCACCGGGGTTACCGTGATGGTGAAAACATTGGATTCACCTTCTCCAATGAAGGCGTTCAGGCTTCCAGTTAAAACGAGAAGCGCGAGGAACATAAAGATCTTGTTCATGTCAGATCTCCTTGAAACAGGTTGGGTGATGATCGTCCGCACGCCTGGGGCATCCGGGTGAAGACAGGGATCGGTTTAAAGCGGTTGATAGCGTTTTGCCCGGCGCGCGCGTGAAGTGAGCTACGCGTGGGGCCGACGTGGATGCCGGGAACGAGGGAAAGGCCGGCCCGCCCGCCAGACCGGAAATACGCTGATCCATCCCTGCCGAAGCAGCCCCGCGGACTTTCGGCCGGGAGATAATGAACCAAGCGCAAAAACTTGCCGTCCATGTTCAGGCTCCCATCTATCTGTAATGATCGCCAGTCCGGCGAGCCATACCCGTGTCAAAATTGGCCCAACTACTTGTTCCCAATGGCACTCGCCTCTGAGCGTAATTTATGTGTGAAGGTGATGGTCTGTCAAGTAAAATCTGAAGGTCAAAATAAATCCGGCGCGAACCACGACCAGAAAAGCGGAGCGCTTCACATGAACCCAGTTCCCTCATCCCAAAAACCAGATGAATATGTTGGGCCGACCGGATGAATCCGGTGTTCCGATGTAAAAGGCTGGGCCAACAACTTTGTCAACAGACTGAGTCCCTCCGGGACTCAGGGTCCGCATGACGCCGATCATGCGCTTCCGGCACGGAAAAGTCCACTCTTTTTGCAGCAATGGAATGCCGCGCGAGTGCGCTTTCTGATTCTTCCGTCTGGAATCCTGCCATCCGGGCGAAGCAACCCTCCACTTTCGGATTGACAGATATCGCCGCTGCATCAAAGCTGAAACACAAGCCTGTCCAAGCTGAAGGGAGGAAATCATGGCCGCACCCAAACTGAACGGGGCCGAACCCCGGCAACAACTGGAGCAGCCTCGGAGTGAGCGCTTCCGGGTCTCTCCGGAACGGCTGAGGGCCATCTTGTCGCTGCTGTTGAAACTGGCGGCGATCCTGCCCCTGTTCTTTGCTTTCCTGATCGTTTTCACGATGGAGGAAGACGACAGCCCCGGCCTGTTTTTGCTCATCCTCTGCCTGGGCGGCATCCTCGCGCTGCTGCTGTTCACGGCTGGCGAACTGGTGAAGATCTTTTCCGAAACCTCCGCCAACACCCGGAGGATCCTGGAGCGGATCGATCCCACCCACCAGAATTGAATATCGCTCCGCGGGCCGATCACTCCCCCGGAATTTTCGCCCCTTTTTCCGCTGTTTCTTTTAAGATACCCTTCCTGGCTCCCAATATCAATACGGTATCAATACGGAATCATTACGGATGAAATCCGTATTGATTCCGTATTGATACCGTATTGATATTGGGAGCGGCCCAAGGAATATTCTAGAATGATGGGTTGGTATTCAGGTCATAAAGGTAAAAAACTTGACAAAACTATACTGACCACAATTCTTTGCAGCGGAGGCCGGCTTCAAGGTTTAATGAGCAGCGAGCTCGTCTTCGCCGCCTCACAAACAGCAAGGAGCAGAACAATGAGAGTTTTCATCTTTAGCTTCATCGCCACTCTTGCCGCGGGCGCTCTGTCTGCTGAAAGTTTCATCCTGGACAACAACCTCCACCCCACCGGCCAGTACACCACTTGGATCTCGGCCTACAACGCTGCCTCAGACGGGGATACGATCTACGTTTACCCCTCTCCATACGATTACGGTCCCGCCTGGAATGAGGATGTGGAAAAACGCCTGACAGTCATCGGAGGCGGTTTCAACCCCGCCAATCCGGAGCTTTTAACCTCCAGGATAAATCCCTGGGTGAGCCAGGCTGGCGGTGCCGGCAGCGTTTTCAGTGGGCTGCATGTTTATGGCAACCTCAACAACAGCCATCAGGTGACCTATGAAAACTGCCGCTTCGACGGCACTATCAATTTGCAGGCCTCCGGTTCCGAACTGAAAAACTGCTGGTGCAATGCAAGTGTTTTCGTGGGTAACGGCGCCCATATCAACGGCTGCACTTTGCAGGGATTCATGCAACCCGCTTCCGGGGCTTATGTGACCTGTTCCAACTGCGTGTTCATCGGCAACGTGACCCATATCGAAACCGGTGGCAGCAACAACCTCTGCACCTATTTCTACAATTGCCTCTTTGCCAACGTCGATGACGGGACCCACATACTGCACGGGGGATGGTCCAGTCCGATCGATCTGCACTTCATCAATTGCATCATGGAGATCATCACCATCTACACCGCTCACGACTTCCAGTACTGCATCTTTGAAGGCAGTTCCGCCCACATCACCGACCCCAGCAACCTGCAGAATGTAAACCTGGCGCTGGTGATGGAGGACGTGAACGGCGGGGATTACCATCTGGTGCCGGAACCTCCGGAAAATCCTGCCATTGGGGCTGGCATCAACGGCGAGGACATCGGCATCTACGGCGGCGACACACCCTTCAACGACCTCTGGTATTTAACCAGCCTGCCCAGCATCACCGCCTTCAGCTGCCCCATCGTAATTGACGAAAACGGATTTCTGAACGTGCACATCGAAGCCCAGGCCGGCAACTGAGGCGGCGGGAGGAAGAGATCATGAAACCGCCATGCCTGATACTGCTGATTTTTTGTGTTGCCGGAATCCTGTGTTCCTTCACGATAAGCGGGATCGAGTACTATTTCGACAGCGATCCCGGCCCCGGCAACGGAAACCAGCTCTACCCCAGCCGCGACGCGGTTAGCCTCGATGAACCGATCAGCACCGCCAGCCTGGAACCCGGTATCCACCGGCTGTTTGTCCGCGCCAAGAATGATGAAGCTATCTGGGGCCTGCCGCAGAGCGCCAGTTTCATGGTGCCATTCACCGCGCCGGCTTTCTCGGAAAGGAATGTGGCCGCTGTCGAATGTTTCTTCGATACCGATCCCGGCGTGGGCAACGGGAACCTGATCCACGGCCGCAACGGGGTCAGCCTCGATGAACTGGTCAGCACCGCCGCCCTGGAGCCAGGCATCCACCGGCTTTTTACGCGCGCCAAGGACGACGAAGGTGTCTGGAGCCTGCCGCAGAGCCGGTCTTTCCTGCTGCCCTGGGCCGCAAACAGCGCGCCTGAGATCACGCGGCTGGAGTATTATGTGGATGCCGATCCCGGTTTCGGCAACGGCACCCAGGTGATGCTTACACCCGGAAACAGCGTCAGCCTTGATTTTGCGGCCCTGGTGGGAGAGATCGAACCCGGCAACCACTGCCTCTACCTGCGGGCCAGAAACAGCGAGGGCAGCTGGGGTTTGCCTGTCTGGCGCCAGTTTTCCGACGGCATCCCCGCCCATCTGAGCCTCACAGTCAACGAAGGAATTCTAACCCTTTCTTGGGAAGACCTTTACGGGATCGACACCTACAAGGTTTATTCCGCCCCGTTGCCGGAAGAGATGTACGCCGAAGATGCCTCGGGGACTTTCGGGACCAGCGACTGGACCGCCCCCGTTAGCGAGACGGAAAAATTTTTTCAGGTCCGGTCCATCTACGGAGAGTGATCATCCGGGTTTGAAAAGAAGGGTTGACAGTTTTGGCCGCTGTGGCAAGCGGTTTGGGGAGGGTTGCGGCCACAAGGAGTATCAATGTTAGAATTTCTTAAAACACTGCTTGCTTTGTATTTAAGCTGGGTAAAGGCATACCCGCTGCTGTCGGCGATGATCCAGTTCGCCATCCTGGGCACTTTGGGCGAGCTGATCTCCAAGTGGGTCATCCGGAAGAGTTTCCGCTATCCTTTTTCCTTCGCGCTCACTCTGTGGAAAATGTTCGTCTGGGCCTTGCTGGGCGTGGCGATCAAGTACGCCTTTCAGGGTTTCACGGGTTTCGTGGAACATCTGGAGGCACATTCGTATCTGCCGCCGTTGGGCAAATTTGACAAGGCCTTTGCCATCTCCGTCTGCATGAATTTGCAATTCGGTTTGTTCCTGGTGATCGTGCACCGTCTGCTGGACAACCTGGGCGAGCGGAAGCAGAACTGGAAGGGCATCCACAAAAGCATGCTGGCCTTGCTTTGGTTTTGGATCCCGGCCCACACGGTGACCTTTCTGCAGACCCCGGACCTGCGCGTTGGGCTGGCCGCGCTGTGGTCGCTCGCGCTGGGGCTGATCCTGGGCATTTTCAACCGGCGCTGAGCAAAGCCATTCCGATCTGATCTGATGCGCCCGCAACCCCCGCCCGCCCCGCTGCTGATCCCGGTGCTGGCCTGGAGCGCGGGCATCGGAGTAGCGAAATACCTTCCCCTGCCCTTCTGGCCACTGCTGGGTTTGGGGGCTTTGTTGCTGGTGCTGGCAGTTTGGCTGAAGCCGGCGCGGGCACCCCTGCTGCTGCTGCTCTGCCTGGTTCTGGGCGCCCTGCGCTGGAACGCGGCCAGCGAGCCCTCAGCCCTGGACGTGGTTTTCGAAGGGAAACACCACATCCAGCAGGACGCGGAGTTCACAGTCACCAAACTGCTTTCCCGGGAGGCCGGGATCCACGAGATCCGGCTGGAAGAACTGGCGGGCGTTAAGGTGCGCGAGCCGCTGAGCCTGTTCTCGGAAACTGAACTGACTCCGGGGCAGTCATATACGGCGTTGCTGGAAGTGCTGCCCGGAAAGCAGGACCCTGTTTTGGATACCTTTCCCGCCCGCCACAAAGCTTATGTGCGGCAAGGACTTGCTCCTGTTGACAAGCCGCCGCGGATTTTGCCCGTGGCCCTCTGGCGGGCGGAACTGCTGAAAAACCTGGACGTCAAGCTGGGCCGGGATTCTGAATTTGCCAAGGCCCTGCTGTTTTCAGACACATCGGCCAAGGGGCGGTTCCGGGATCAACTCACCCGCAGCGGCATGATCCACCTGATCGTGGTGAGCGGGCTGCACATCTGGTTTCTCTACGCGATCTGCATGGTGCTGCTTAACGCGCTGTTTCCCAGGCGGATAGCGGAACTGGCCTTTCTGGTGCTGATCACCTTTTACGCCGCGTTGAACCACTGGTCGCCGCCGGTGACGCGCTCCATTCTGATGATCGGCCTGATGATCCTGGGACGCTGGCGCAGCATACCTTTGGGCGGCGCGCAACTGCTGGCGCTGAGCCTGTTGGTCATCACCGCCGCCAGTCCGGACCAGCTGTTCAACATCGGGCTGCAGCTGTCGTTTCTCTGCATCGGGGTGATCATTTTGGGCCTGCCCCGGATAGTCTGGATCAGGGAAAGCCAACTGCCTTCAGACATCCTGCGGGGAAGGCTGAACAAATTTTTCGACCTGCTGCTGCTGAACCTTGTGGTGGGGCTGGCGATCATGCCGCTCACCCTGCACTATTTCGGAACGGCCTCGCTGAACGGTATCCTGGGTAATCTGCTGGGAATCCCGCTTTCCGGGGCGCTGCTCACCGTGTGCTTCATCGTGCTGCTGATCCCCGGAGGGAACTGGCTCAGCGCCATCTACATCGGCTCATACCGCCTGCTACTGGGGCTCTTCAACCGCTGGACGGAATTTGTGGCCGGCCTGCCTTTCTGGCTGGAAAACACCTGGATCACGGGGCTGCAGTTGCTGGGCGCGCTGCTGCTGGTGGTGAGCTTGCTGTTTTTGCTGCGCCGGCTTAAGTTTAGCTGGAAGCCTCTGCCAGTCGCCGCGCTGGGGCTGGCTTTGCTGCTGCTGCCGCAATTCAGGTCCGGGCCGGAGGGCGGCATCTATCTGTTTGCCTGCGGAACGGGCGATTGCATTCTGGCCTCCTTTCCCGGCGGCGAAACCCTGCTGGTGGACAGCGGACCGAAATTCCACAACGCGGAAACAAGCTGGGCCGCCCGCAAACTGCTGCCCTGGCTGGCCCGCAAGGGTATCAGCCACATCGACTGGATGGTGCTCACGCATCTGGACGCGGACCATTCGGGAGGATTTCCCGATCTGGCCAAAACCCTGAGCATCAGCAACCTGGCCGTTACCGACGAAACCACCCGCGATCCCCGCTGGGCGGAGTGGAGCGAATCCGGCTTGCTGGAAGGGATCAAGGTGCACACGGTTACCGACACCATTTCGTATGGCTTGGCCGGGTCCAGGCTGAAGTTCCTGCATCCGGACAGGGATTACTTCACGGAAAGCTCGAACGGCGCGTCGCTGGTCTTTCGCCTGGACTATCTGAATACCCGCTATCTCTTTACGGGAGACGCGGATATAGACGCGGAAGCGCATCTGCTGGCCAGGTATCCGGAAGAGCTGAAAGTGGATTATCTGAAGGCCGGCCACCACGGCAGCCGCACCTCCAGCAGCCAGGAATTTGTGCGCGCGGCGATGCCGGAGGAGGTGTGGATCACCGTTTCGGAGCGCAACCAGTGGGGCTTCCCCCATCCCGAGCCGCTGAACGCCTTTCGCCGTTATGCCCGGCGGATCCGCAGCACCGCGTCGGGCACCATCCACCAGCCTTTCGCACAAAAAGATTGACAGGTAGGCGGCGGTTCAGCTTTGCTGCCCATAAAATGGTTTAAAGAAGGATGCCGATGCTCACACCCAGCGCCCGGGCTTTGGGATTGCCCGCGGTTTTTGACCTGATCGAACTGGCGGGGGAATTCCCGGCCGAAGTGAAGAAACAGGAATTGAAGCGGCCTCCGCTGAAGCTGGCGGAGGCAAAGGCCCGTTACGCCAGGCTGGAGCGGGTGATCACGCTGCTGCGGGGACAGGCCGATGCCCTGCGTGAACTGAGGGAGCTGTTTGCCCGGATCCCCAGGCTCAGCCTGCCCGAACGCAAGGGCCAGGTCAGCTTCGCCCTGCACGAACTTTTCCTGCTCAAGGAATTTCTCTATCACCACGGCAGGCTGCACACCTGCCTGCGTCGGCGGGGCTGGCTGGACACGCTCATCCTGCCGGACCTGGGTGGGATGTTTGCCATCCTGGACCCCGAGGGTGCCGGAGCGCCCGCTTTTCACCTTTCAGCCGCTTATTCGGAGAAACTGGGCGAGATCCTCGGCGCCCAGCTCGAGACGGCGAACCGGCTCAAACACGCTCGGGCCCAGTATCTGCAGGAAGCGCGCAGGGAACTGGACCTGCCCCGGCTGCAGGAGGAATTCACCCTCTCCCGCGCCGAAAGCGCGCTGGCGGAGCGGGTCCTGCACTCGCCTTTCTTTGTGCTGAGCGCGGAAAGCGTGGCCAACTACAGTTTTTTGCTGGCCGATGACGAACTCTGCCTGGAGCTGCGGAAACAACTGGCCCTGCTGCAGCAAAAGCGGGAGCGGGAGGAAGTTCGCGTCCTCCGAGCGCTCTCGGAGACGTTGGGCGCCGAACTGCCCCGCCTGCGGGACGCCCTCGGCCTCCTGGCCCAGGCTTGCTGGCAGTTCATGCTGGCCGATTTCGCCCTGCGTTACGGCTGCGCCATCCCCAAACTCACTCGTAAAAAGGCGATCCGGGTGAAGGGGGCGGTGCACTTGCCGCTCAAACTGCATCTCGAGGAGTTGGGCCGCCGCTGGCAAAGCGTGGATTATGATTTCGGCGGAGCGGTGGCGCTGCTCACGGGGCCGAACATGGGGGGCAAGACCACGGTGCTGAGAACGGCGGGGCAACTTTGCTGGCTGGCGCGCCTGGGCATCCCGCTGCCCTGCGCGGAGGCGGAATTGCCGCTCTTCGACAACATCTGGTACAACCAGAGCGAGACTGATTCCAGCGCCGACCTCAGCAGCTTCGGCAAGGAAGTGGTGGCTTTCAGCGAGGCCTTGCAGCGGGAGGGGCGCACCCTGTTCCTGCTGGATGAATTTGCCCGGGGCACCAATCCCGCCGAAGGGGAAAGGCTGGCTTCCGCGGTGCTGCGCCATCTGGCCTCCAGAGAGCACATGTGCCTGGCCGCCACGCATTTCACGGCGCCCTCCCTGCTGGAAGGCCTGGCGCATTACAGCATCGCGGGACTGGATCTGGGCGCGCTGGAGGGAAAACGCTTTGCCAGCCCCAACCAACGCCTGCGCGCGCTCAACGAGGCCATGGACTTCAGCCTCCGGCGCCTGAAGAAGAACCAGGCCCCGCCCCTGAACGCCATCGGCGTGGCGAGGGTCCTGGGTTTGTCGGAGGAGATATTGAAACTAACGGAGACAGACGAATAATGACGGCAATCAATATCAAGGAAGCCACCGAGATCAGCCTGGAGATAGGCCGCATGCTGCTGCAAAGCGGCGCCACCACCAACCGCGTGGAACGCATGATGCGCAAGGTGAGCGAAGTTTTCGGCTATCAGCACACGGAGGCCTACGTGACCCCCACCGGCATCTTCATCTCGGTCTCCGATTCCCAAACCCAGCTCAACACCAGCATCCGGCGCATCGAAAACCGGCGCACCGACCTGGGTAAGATCACCCGCGTGAGCCATCTGGTAAGCGAACTGGAACAGCAATCCTGCCGCGAGGGCCAGTGCCGCCTCAGCGCCGCTGATTTCATGCGGAAACTGGCCGAGATCGACAATGCCAAAGATTACCCCGCCTGGTTCACGGTTTTCTGCGGCGGCCTCACCAGCGGCTGTTTCTGCCTGCTTTTCGGCGGCAGCTGGGCCGAGTTCGCCGTGGCTTACGCCGTGGGCATTCTGGTGAGCCTTGCCCTGCGCCTGCTGGGACTGCTGCAGATCAACAACTTTTTGCTCAACATCCTTGGCGCCGCGCTGGTGGTCACCTTCGCCAAGCTGATCGATCTGGGCGTGCCGAACATCGCGCTGGACAATATCATCATCGGCGGCATCATGCTGCTGGTGCCGGGCCTGAGCTTTGTGAACGCCATCCGCGACACCATGAGCGGCGACCTCGTTTCCGGCACCGCCCGCGCCGTCGAGGCCGTCTTCATCGCCGTGGCCATCGCCGCCGGCAGCGGCGTGATGCTGAAGCTGTGGGAACTTTGGGGGTATTGAGATGAGGCCTTTCGACCACCTCACCCTAATGCAGTTCATCTGGGCGGCGCTGTCCATCCTGGGTTTTTCCATCCGCGTGAATCTCAAGGGCTGGAAGATCCTGCTGCTGGCTTTGGGCGGCGGACTCTCCTGGGGATTGTACCTGATCTTCCTCTATTACAGCAATTCGCTCTTGTTTTCCATCTTCTGCGCGGTTATATTGGTATGTAGCTATTCGGAAATAGTGGCCCGCCTGATTCGGGTGCCGGTCTCGGTCTTCGTGACCTGCGTGATCATCCCCCTGGTGCCCGGAAGCAGCCTCTACTACGCCATGCAGGGGTTCATCGCGGGAAACTCCGCCCTGGCTTCGGAACATACCTACAAGGTGCTGCTGATCTCCGGGACCATCGCCATGGCCATCGCCGTGGTGAGCAGCGTGACCAACATCATGTTCCGGCTGAGGAACAGATTCTAGGAGAATAAGATAACATGAATAAATCAGTTAAACAGAGCGGCCTCGAGCGCAACATCCTCCGGCTGCTCAAAGGCAAGCCGCTGCAAGCCGCGCAGCTGCTCTTTGCCGATCCCGAGCTCCAGGCCATGCAGGAATACGCCAACATAGTTTCCATCAAGCGCCTCGGCTTCAACGACCATGGCCCCGTGCACATGCGCAAGGCCACCCTCAACGCCATCAGGATGTTCAAGCTGCTGAACGACGGCGGCATCCAGATGAGCCTGGAAAAAGAAGGTGCCGGCACAGACGAGGATTCCCTCACTGGAGTGCTGCTTGCCTCACTGCTGCACGATCTGGGCATGGCCATCGCCCGCCACAGCCACGAGCTGATCTCCATCCAACTGGCCACCCCCTTCATCGACCGCATCCTGGATGCCATCCACGCCCCGGACGATCACATGGCCAAAACAGCCATCCGCTCCATCGCCATCGAAGGAATCTACGGCCACATGGCCACCCAGCAGATCCACTCGCTGGAAGCCGGGCTGGTGCTGATCGGCGACGGCAGCGACATGGAGAAGGGCCGCGCCCGCATCCCCACCATCCTCTCCAGCGAACCCCGCATCGGCGACATCCACCGCACCTCCGCCGGCGCCATCCAAAAGGTGATCATCGCCAAAGGCCGGGAAAAACCCATCTGCATCACGGTGGAAATGAGCGCCTCGGTGGGCTTCTTCCAGGTGGAGGAAGTTTTCTTTCCCAAGATCAACAAAAGCCCTGTGAAGCCCTATATCGAGCTCTACGCGGGGGTTGCGGACCGGGAACTGCTGAAATATCTCTGAGGCGGACAGGCGGAGGGCAAAAAAGGCGGAGGCCCCTGACGGCCAATTCCCGCAAAGGATTTGCCAATTCCCGGGATCCCGGGGCGAATGTGGAGTCAACTTTTTCTTGACGAATTTTATCCTTTGGTTTTTCTGGCGGCTTGAGTGAGAATGGGAATTGAGTGTTCCCAACCCCGCTTCATAGCAGTGTGTTAACGTTTAGAAATAACCAACTCAAGGAGATGTTATGAAAACAAGCCTCAACAAAATTGTCCTCCTGCTGATCTTTTCGGTACTGGCCATCAGCGCCTGGGCCTCGGTGAGCGAATATACTTTCGCCAGCAGCACCGGCACCTACACCGAGATCACCGGAGGCACGGTCCTGGGAACCAACCTCAACGACGATGAAAGCTTCAACGCCATCGACCTGGGATTCACCTTCAACTACAACGGCACAGACTACACCCAGGTCAGCATCCAAACCGATGCCTTCCTTGCTTTTGGGCCCGAGGTCACCAACAGCACCCTCGCCATCAGCAGCAGCACCGGGACCAACAACGTCATTGCCGCCTTCAACCGCGACCTTAAATCCCGCGACACCGGCGAGCTGATGTACCTCCTCAGCGGCACCGCCCCCAACCGGGTGTTCACCGTGCAGTGGAAAAACTACCGCCGCATTCCCACTTCTTGCGAGACAGACGTGTTCAATTTCCAGATCCAGCTCCATGAAGACGGCGATCAGATCGTCTATGCCTACGGATCCTTCACCGCGGTCAACGCCACCACGGCCCAAACGGTGCAGGTGGGCCTGCGCGGAGACAGCAACGCTGATTTCAACAACCGCACCACCACCACCGACTGGGCCGCCACCACCGCCGGCACCGCCAACAACGCCACCTGCCGCATCAGCGCGACGGTCTATCCGCCGAACGGCCTGATCTTCAACTACACTCCCCCGCAGCAGGGCACTCCTCCCGAAGCCGCTGTGAACCCCATCCCAGCCCATAACGCCACGGATGTGGCCATCGGCACCAACCTCAGCTGGACCACCGGCGGCGGCACCGTTGAGGGATACAAACTCTTCTTCGGAACCGACAACCCTCCCACCAACCTGGTCAACGGAACCATACTCACCAACCCGGTGTATGACCATCCCACCGACCTTGTTTACAGCACCGCCTATTACTGGAAAGTGGTCCCCTTCAACGTTGCCGGCGGTGACGCCCTGGATTGCCCGGTCTGGCAGTTCACCACCTTGGCCGATCCCACCATCACCACCTTCCCCTATGTGCAGAATTTTGATGCTGTGACAGCCCCCGCCCTGCCTCTGGGCTGGTCCGCGATCAATGCCAACTCCGATGCCTACACCTGGGAAACCTATGCCGGAAACGCGCAGACCGATCCCAATTCCATCCGCATCCGCTACAACCAAACCCTGGCGATGGACGACTGGTTGGTGGCCCCGCCCCTGAACCTCACAGCGGACACCAACTACCTCATCAGATTTTTCTACCGGGCCAACAGCGAAACCTATCCCGAAGCCCTTTCCCTTTACTGGGGAAGCGCGGGTAACCCCGCGGGCCTGACCAATCTGCTGTTCCAAAACACCAATGTCATCAACACCACCTACCAGGAAGCTGAGGTTATATTAACCCCCACCGCCAGCGGCACGTATTTCCTGGGATTCCATGGCCATAGCGCGGCGAACATGTTCTACATCTATCTGGACAGCTTCTCCGTCGAAGTGAACGTGGACACCATGGATCCGCCCACGAACCTGGCCGCCGAAGTGGTGAACAACTCCTACGTCTCCCTCAGCTGGACTGCCCCGGGCGATACCCCGCCCCCACCTCCGGGACTGAACGACGGCTTTGAGACCTACGCCGATTTCGGCCTCACATTTGATCCCTGGGTGCTGGTGGACGTTGACCAGAGCACCACCTATGGCATGACCGGCATCACCTGGCCCAACGCCTATGCCGCCCAGGCCTACATGATCTTCAATCCCAGCGCCACCACTCCGGCCGTGA
>Ga0265295_1002223_pt1 | contig 31600 bp, 27 predicted proteins | sample Munlansysbiofilm_FD_192503 | JGI IMG/M metagenome (GOLD analysis project Ga0265295, IMG submission 192503) | Leachate microbial communities from a municipal landfill in Southern Ontario, Canada - Methane capture system biofilm | ecosystem: Engineered > Solid waste > Landfill > Unclassified ... | reverse complement strand
TACTGCGATTTTAATCGTGGGAAAGTAGGTCGCCGCCAGGACAATTTCTTCAAAAAAGGCCCCTCAAATAGAGGGGCCTTTTCGCGTTTGCAGCGAACGCGTCCGATCCACCGTCTGCCGGATCAAAGTCTGCGTCGAGCCTTCCCGGTTTGCATCCTTGCGGTGTTGTCCTATAACCGAGTCATGACACGGTTCCGTCTTCCGCTCTCGGCCCTGCTGCTCTGGGTGCTTCTGCTGCGCCCGGGCATTCTCTTCGCCTTTCATTTCGACTCCTTGCCCATCGATTGCACGGGCAACGAGCTCTGCATCATTCAGAACTATTTCGACCGCGACCCCGGTTCCTTCGCCCGTGACCATGCGTGCGGCTTTCTCACCTATGACGGCCACGAGGGCACGGACTTCCGGGTCTCGCGGGCGGACATGGAACGGGGCGTACCGGTGCTCGCTGTGGCAGACGGCATGGTGCGCGCCGTGCGCGACGGCCAGTCGGACGGTGAGATGTCGCGGCGCGGCAAGGGAGCCCTGCGCGGCCGCGAGGCGGGCAACGCCGTGGCCGTGACCCACGGCGACGGCTTCGAGACCCAATACAGCCATTTGCGGCAGGGCAGTGTCAGGGTGAAGACCGGCGAACGCGTGCGCGCGGGGCAAGTTCTCGGGTTGGTGGGGCAGTCGGGCATGGCCGACTTTCCGCATGTCGAGTTGCTGGTTCGTCGTGGCCGGACGGCGTTTTGTCCCTTCGTGGGCCCCGAGGTCGGACCGGGGTGCGCGGTCAAGGGAACTCCGCTCTGGAGCGAGGAGCGGCTGGCTGTCGCTCCGCTGGCTTACCGTCCCACGGGATTGCTGCGCGCGGGCTTTGTGGTCAAGCCCCCCGGTTCTGTCAACCATTTTCTGGACAACTCGCTGCTCCCGGCGCGAGGGGGCGATCCGGATGCCCTGCTCTTCTGCGTGGCCGTGTTCGGCACCCGCACGGGCGACAAGATATCGCTCCGGCTGCTGGGCCCGGACGGCGTGGTCTTGGCGCGCGACGCCCTGGATTTCGAACGCACCCAGGCCCAGAGCATGTTCTATGTGGGCCGCAAACGAAACAACCGCTGGCCCGCCGGAACCTATCGTGGAGAATTCCTGCTCCAGCGTCCCGGCGATCTCGGCGAGGGCGGCACTCTGCGTTTGTCCCGCGACATCGTCCTGCCGTGAAGCGGCGATGATCCTCTGGTCGACTTTCTTTCCCCCGAGCTGACCCCGGCCGCGCGCCTGGACATGCCGACGACTTCCTGGCTGTAAACGGGATCAGGCCGGTGGCGGCGCCATCTTCCTGCGGATGAATACCTTGATGCCCTCCATGGAGAGGAAGACCACGGCGCTGAAGACCAGGATCAGGCCCAGGTCCGCGAGCGTCGGCAGAGTGATCCCGAAAGCTCCGCGCACCGCCGGAATCTGGATGAGCGCCACCATAATGGCGATCTCCCAGCCAATGGCCAGGAGCAGCCACCTGTGCGGTGGGGCCGCGAAGAAGCTGTGGCGCATGGAGCGGAAATTCAGGGCGATGACCAGCTCAACGATGGCGAAGAGGAAGAACATCTCCGTGCGGGCGTGGGTGATGTCCCGCAGGTCATGGAAGAAGAGGAAGAGGAAGAAGGGGATTTCGATGCACAGGGCCAGGACCACGAAGGCCTTCACGTCCCAGGAGAAGACGCTTTCCTGGGGATCGCGCGGCGGCCGCGACATGAGGTCCGGGTCCGGCGGAGCCACGCCCAGGGCCAGGGCGGGCAGCCCGTCCGTTGCCAGGTTGATGTAGAGGATGGCCGCCGGGAGCAGCGGCAGATGGTCCGGCCCCAGAACCAGGACCGCGCCGCCGATGACCGCCACTTCGGTGATGTTGCAGCGCAGAAGGTAGGTCAGGTATTTTTTGATGTTGTCGTAGATCCAGCGGCCCAGTTCGATGGCCGTGACGATGGAGGCGAAATTGTCGTCGGCGAGCACCATGTCGGCGGCCTCCTTGGCCACTTCTGTGCCCGAGACGCCCATGGCCACGCCGATGTCCGCATGTTTCAAGGCCGGGGCGTCGTTGACCCCGTCGCCGGTCATGGCCACCACTTGGCCCTTGGCCTTCCAAGCCTTGACGATCTTGAGCTTGTCCAAGGGCGCGACGCGGGCGTAGACCGAAATGTCTTCGACCACGGCGGCCAGCTCCTCAGCGTTTATGCGCTCCAGCTCGTCGCCGTCCAGGACGCGGTCGCCCTCGTTGAAGATGCCCACCTCGCGGGCCACGGCCACGGCGGTGAGCCTGTGGTCGCCGGTGAGCATCACCGGCCGTATCCCGACCCGGCGGCAGACGGCCACGGCATCAATCGCTTCGGGGCGCGGCGGGTCCATCATGCCCGCCAGTCCCAGAAACACCATGTCTTGCTCGATGTCGTCCACGGAGCAGGCTTTATTGTCCGAGGTTTCCCGATAGGCCAGGCCCAGCACACGCAGGGCCGAGAGGGCCATGTCTTCTCCGGCCTTGATGTACGAGGCCCGCAACTCCTCGGTCAGGAGTTCGTTCCGGCCGCCGCGCAGCACGTGGGTGCAGCGCGCGAGCACCACCTCGGGAGCGCCCTTCATGAAGGCCGCGCGGCCGCCGTCGGGCAGGTCGTGCAGCGTGGTCATGCGCTTGCGTTCGGAACTGAACGGAAATTCCTCCACGCGGGGATGGTCCATGCGGGTCCGGGCCTTGGGCAGACCGGCCTTGACCGCCGCCACCACCAGGGCGGCCTCGGTGGGGTCGCCCGTGATGCCCCATTGACCTTCGCACTCCTCCAGGTCCGCGTCGTTGCAGAGCAGGCCGCCGAGCAGAAGCAGGCGCAGCGCCTCGGAGCCCTCGGCTCCCCGGATTTCGCCTTCGGGGGCATAGCCCGCTCCGGTCAACTCCACCGGGCCGTCGGGAGTGTGCAGGCGGCGCACGGTCATCTCGCCCCGGGTCAGGGTGCCGGTCTTGTCCGAGCAGATGACCGTCGTGCAGCCCAGGGTCTCCACGGCGGGCATCCTGCGCACCAGGGCGTTCCGCCTGGCCATCTGGCGCATGCCGATGGCCAGGGCCCCGGTGACGATGGCGGGCAGGGCCTCGGGAACGGCGGCCACGGCCAGGGAAATGGCGAACATGGCCACGGTGATGATGAACTTGAGATCCAGCGAGCCGTGCAGCGCCTCGCGGACGATGCTCACCCCGGCCACCAGGGCGCAGATGGTCAGGGCGATGACGCCGAGCCACGTGCCGATCTCCTGGGTGCGTTTTTCCAGGGGCGTTTTTTCGGTGGGCGCGGCCGAGACTTCCCGAGCGATGGCGCCGAAGGCCGTGCCCATGCCCGTCTCCACCACCAGGGCGCGGGCCCGTCCATAGGTCACGCTGGTCCCGGCCAGGACCATGTTCCGGCGGTCGGCGGTGCGGGTGGCCTCGGGTAGGGGGGCGGGATTCTTGCCCACGGGCGCGGACTCGCCGGTGAGCGCGGCCTCGTCGCAGCGCAGGGCGTGGGCCTCCAGCACGCGGGAGTCTGCGGGAACGCGGTCCCCGGCTTCCAGGAGCAGGATGTCGCCGGGCACGAGATCGCGGGTGGCGACCTCCTGCTCGCGGTCGTCGCGCAGCACGGTGACGCTTGGCGAGAGCATTTCCCCGAGCGTCTCCAGAGCTTTTTCCGCCCGGTATTCCTGGATGAATCCGAGCAGGGCGCAGAAGATCACGATGATGCCGATGACGGCCGAGTCGGCCACCTCGCCCACCAGGGCCGAGAGGATGATGGCCACGATGAGGATGATGCTGAGGGTGTTCGTGAACTGGCCGAGGAACAGGGCCAGGGGGGAGGCGCGTTTCGCGCGTGTCAGTTCGTTGGGGCCGGAAGCGGCCAGGCGTTCGGTCGCGTCTCGGGCCGAAAGCCCGCGCGTCGGGTCCACGGAGAGCATGCCGAGGGCGGCCTCCGCGTCGAGGGAGTGCCAGGGGGGCCGGGACATGGAACCAGCCTACCCGGGAGAGGGGAAGGCGTCCAGGGGAGTTCCGCCGCCGTCTCGGCTTGTCGGGGCGGACGCGTGTCGCCCTGGGCGACGGGAGATCAGGGCAGGGATGGCTCCGGCTGTCCGCCCGCGGCCAGGATTTCGGCCCGCTGTTTGAGGGCCTGGTTCATGGCCCGGTAGGCGCCCATGACCTCGGACTGGAGCATGCGGATGAAGACCGGCACGAGCATGCCGCCGAAGGTCTCGCCGTGCACGAAGCGGGTCTTGTTGGGGCTCAGCGGTTCGACGATGAAGAAGTGTTCGATGTCCATGAGCAGCGGCACGAGCAGGCTGCCGATCCAGCGCAATTCATAGTCCGGCTCCACCTGCACCAGGGTGGCCGTGGCCTTCATGCCGATGCCCGCGGGCGTGGTGAAGGAGAGCCGGAGCTTGCCGCCGACGCGGAGATCGCCATGGGCCTCGCGGATGAAGGGGTTCCATTCCGGGAACATGGGGAAGTCCGTGAGCACCCGCCAGACCAGGCTCGGCGCGGCGTGGATTTCGTTTTCGGTGATGAGCGCGCGGGGCATGCCCCCCTCCTTGTTCCGTTTCAGGCCACCAGGGTCAGGCTCTGGTTCGCGAGTCCGCGCAGAACCCCGGCCGAGACGCTGCCCAGAAGGAAACGCCGCAGGCCGCCCTGGCCCCTGCGACCCATGATGATCTTGCCGACCCCTTCCCGCTGCGCCAGATTGAGAATGTCCCGGGCGACCCCGTTGGACCTCCGGGCCAGGAGCAAGGGCACGTCCTCGTCCAGCCCCGCCAGTCCCTTGGCCTCGCTCCACCGTTTCGCGGCATCGCCGGAGCCGTTCTCCAGGATGTGCGCGAAGGTCAGACGATAGTCCGGATTGCCGTAGTAGGCGTGGACCACGTAGCGAAGGACGAGCAGCGAGGTGGGGGAGAAATCGAAGGGCACCAGGATGCGATCCTGGGCCGGGTGCGGGCCGATGAGTCCGCTGATGCCGTCATGGGCCAGGAGCACCCGTTCGGTCCAGGCGGCTCCGGGGCCATGGCAGAGAAGGACCACTCCGAAGCCTCCGGCCTCGGCCTCGTCCAGGATGAGGTTTTCCGGTCCGCCGCGCAGGGTGCGGTCCTCGAAGCGCAACCGTCCGGGATCGAATCCGAGGCGACGCCAGGTTTCGCGGGCCCACCCTCGGAAGGAGTCCCGGGCCAGGGCGAAGGCCACGTCGCCGCCCGCCGGGTGGAGGAAGAGCAGCGTGGCCGTGAGGTCGTCCCTGGCGGGAATGCGTTCGCGCCAGTATGTCCGCAGCAGGTCCAGATCCTCTGCGGAGGTCACGGCCACCAGGGTCTTGAAGGCGTTGCGGTTGAGGAAGGAATACTCCAGGTCCACGCGCTTCTGTTGCTGCTCGGGGCGGCGCACGCAGTTGAGCCCCTTGTCCAGGACGATGCGCTTGAGACATTCGAAGCAGTCGATGCAGGCGTTCACGCGCCCGCCCTCGCGGGCCTTGCGCGGCCAGTCTCCGTCGGCCAGCAGGGGACGGCCCAGGCCGATGAGGTCGGCCTCGCCCGCGGCCAGGATGCGTTCGGCGAGGGATGGGGTGAGGATTTTTCCGGCCGCGATCACGGGGGGCTTGACCCGGACCTTGAGCGCCGCGGCGTCCTCGCGAAGGTAGCCGGGCCGCGCCGTGCGCCGCCGCACCTCGGGATGGAAGATGGAGTTGTAGGTTCCGGCTGAAACCGAGAAGTAGGACGCTCCCTCCTTCTCCAACATGGCGGCGAATTCCAGGGCTTCCGGCAGGTCCACCCCGTCCGGGGTCCATTCGCGGGTGAGCAGGCGGAAGCCCACGGGGAAATCCGGGGGCACGGCGGCCCGCACCGCCCGGAAGACTTCCAGGGGAAAGGCCGCCCGCCGGGCCAGGGGCAGGACGCCGCCGTGGGCCGGGCGGTTGGTGTAGGCCGAGAGGAACTGGGTCAGGAGATAGCCGGTCGCCCCGTGCAGCTCGACCATCTCGAATCCGGCGGCCACGGCCCGGGCGGCGGCCCCGGCGAAGGCCCGGACCACGGCGGCGCGCTGCTCCCGCGTCATGCCCGACTGCCAGGAGGCGGCTTTGCGCATGACCATCCAGGTCAGGCCGAAACGCTCCTCCAGGGGGAAACTCTCCATGAATGCCTTCAGCGAGGCCACGTCGAAGGCCAGGTGTGAGGCGTCCATGGGCGCGGGCATGAGCGGCAGTTCGATGCGGGCGAAGCGCCCGGCGTGGTTCAACTGGGCGCAGGCCACGGCTCCGGCGTCGCGGATGATCTTGGCCAGGCGGGTCATGCCGGGCAGAAACTCATCACGGTCCAGGCGCAGGTTGTTGGGCGCGGTGACGCCGTCGCGGGCCACGGCCACGTTGCCCACCACCACCAGCCCGACGCCGCTTCCGGCCAGACGCCAATAGTGCTCCAGGAGCAGGGGGCTGACATGGCCGTCGGGATAGGCGTATCCCGTGAACAGGGGCAGCGCCACGAGGCGGTTCTTGAGCCGCAGCCCGGCGAGCGTGAAGGGCTGGAAGAGGAGCGCCGCGCCGCCGGAAGAGGTGTCCGAAACCGTTTCGGTCATCCGCCTCACCCTTGCAAGGGTTTTGAATCCGTGAGGAACCCTAGCAGGCGGCGGCCGAGTGGTCCAGGCCCCGGGCGCCCCGACGATTGCCTCCGGAGCGGCATCGATGTTAGGAAGCGCGGGAGGATAATCATTGCCCGGCCGTCCCGGTTCGGCCAGAATCGCGGAGAGCGCACGGGAGCCCTATGAGAACCGAGAGACTGCCCACCCATTTCGCCCCGGCGGAGCGCGCCGATCGGGAGACGATCCGCAAGCAGGCGCGCGCCTTCATGGACACGCATTGCGACGCGCTCATGCACGCCGTGCCGATCATGCTCCTGGTGATCAACGGCCAGAGGCAGGCCATCTTCGCCAACGCCACCTGCCTGAATCTGTTCCGCCTCCAACTGGAGGACGCCTTGGGGCTGCGCCCCGGCGACTTGTTCGGCTGCGTCCATTCCCGGGAGACCGAAGGCGGATGTGGCACCACGGAATACTGCACCAACTGCGGCGCGGTGCGGGCCATGCTTTCCGGTCTGGCCGGGACGCGGGCCCACCAGCAATGCCGTATGCTGCGTCAGAGCGAGGGCCGCACCGAGGCCCTGGAACTGGACGTCACCGTGGACCCCTACGAGCTGTGCGGAGAGCAGTTCGCGGTGCTTTCCATCAAGGATGTGAGCGACGAGGCCCGGCGGCGGGTGTTGGAGCGTCTGTTCTTCCACGACGTGCTCAACGTGGTGGGCGGGGTGCGCGGTCTGGCCGAGGTTCTGCGCGGCGAGGCCCCGGAGAATCTGAGTCGGATTTCCGGCATCCTTTTCGATTCCCTGGACTATCTGGCCGACGAGATCTTGAGCCAGAAGGATCTCATCGCCGCCGAGAACAACGAGTTGCGGTCCCGTCCGGCGGATTTGCGCGCCCTGGAGTTTCTCCTGGAGACGGGTGACGCCTTCGCCAAGGGGCCCGCCGCCAGGGGCGTGACCGTGGCCGTGGCTCCGGAGGCCAGGAATTTCGCTCTGCGTGCTGATCCCGTGCTTCTGCGGCGGGTCATCGGCAACATGATCAAGAACGCCATGGAGGCGTCCCGGCCGGGACAGACCGTGCTCCTGGGGTGTCGGGCCGAGGGCGGCGAGGGCGCCTTCTGGGTGCATAACGAGGCCGTCATGCCCCGCGAGGTGCGCCTGCAGATCTTCAACCGCTCCTTCTCCACCAAGGGTCGGGGGCGGGGCCTGGGCACCTACAGCATCCTGCTCATCACGGAACGCTATCTTCGCGGTCGGGTGGAGTTCTCCTCCCGGGAAGGCGAGGGGACCGTGTTCCGCGTCGTCTTGCCGCTGGCCTGACCCTGTCCGGCCGCACACACCAACACGGAGGACACATGTTCGATCCCAAGGAATGCATTCTCTACAGCGGCGGCGCCGGCGGCGCCGAGGCCGAGTTCGGGGCCCAGGCCGAGCGCTACGGCCTGCAGGAGGTCCATTTCAGCTTCGAGGGCCACCAGCCCGCCCGGGCGCGCGGCCTGCGCGTGCTCACCAGCGAGGAGCTGGCGCTCAAGGACGTGAGTCTGGGCTACGTCTCCAAGCTCATGAACCGCACCTTCAGCAGCGCGCCCAAGTTCCGCGCCGTGCTGCAGAGCATCTGCTGGCAGGTGAGCAGCGGTCACGAGGTCTTCGTGGTCGGCTCCATCCTGCCCGACGGGACGGTCAAGGGCGGCACGGGCTGGGGCGCGGAGTACTCCAAAATCTGCAACAAGCCCCTGTACGTCTTCGACCAGGAGCGCAAGAACTGGTTCCAGTGGGTCGAAACGGAGTGGCGGGCCGCGGTGGACCCGATCATCGGCCACCACCACTTCACCGGCACGGGCACGCGCTTCTTGACGGACGAGGGCCGCGAGGCCATCGCCGGGCTGTTCGCCCGCAGCTTCAGCCGCTAGCGGATCGTCGAATCCGCGACGGCGACCGAAAAGCCGCGAAAAGGCCCTGGAGATCGACACCTCCAGGGCCTTGTCGCATCGGAAATCAGTCTTCGAGCCCGCGCAGCCGCAGACCGTGGAGCAGGCCGAAGCAGCCCGCCAACATCATGTCCCCGCCGGGGGCCGGGAAGCTGACGCCGTAGGGAGTGAGCAGGTCGCGCCGGGGGCCCAGGACGAAGGTGGGCGTGAAGTCTCCGGCCGAGCGCGGCGGGTCCAGCCGCAGGCAGCCGTGCCCGCCGGTGTCGAAGACCTCGGCCGAGTCCAGGACTCCCGCGCGGAAGCGTTCCAGGTGGTCCCAGAGGACCGGTGCCTCGATCATGCCGGTGTGGTGCTCGTAGACGCCGAGAATGCGGTCCTGGTGAACCAGAAAGGCCACGGTGTGGCCGTTGCCCACGTTGACCACCAGCACGCCGCGCTCCTCGGACAGGGCCCGGAGTCCGTCGTCGAACAGGGCTCCGAGCACGGCGGCCGCGCCGGTGTCGGCCACCGGCCCGCCGCCCATGCTCGCCTGGAGGTCGGCCAGGCGGGTCATCTCCGGCGGCGGGACGTCGAAGATCAGGGCCTCGGGCCGTCCCTCGGATTCGAGCAGGAGACGCTCCCAGAGCCGGAAGCGGCCCCGGCGGTTGCTTCCCGGGCCGCCGGGATGGAAGCCGTGGTCCTGGGCCGCGGCCGCGATCCGCTCCGGCCAGGGCAGTCCGGCGGCGTTCAGCAGACGATGCCAGAAGTCCGGGTCGAAGTCCGTGAGGAGCAGGGGCGCGTGGTCCGGGGGGCATTCCTCGGTGAGGAGCACGCCCATGCCCTCGATGCGGGTCAGGTCGTCGCCCAGGGAATGGGCCGCGTTGCGCGTGGCGGCCGCCTTCAGGCCGCGCTTGAGGTGCTCGCGCAGGGCGCCGCCGAAGCCGCCGCCCATGTTCCGGCCGTGGAGCCAGACGTGGCGGCCCGCCTCGGACAGGGCTCGCAGGCGCGCGGCCACGGCCCGGGCCGGAGTCGGAAGCACGAACTTGGGGCAGTTCTCCAGCCGCAGTCCGGGTTGGTGGTAGAAGACGTCCTGGGTGCCGCTGCCGATGTCGAGAATGAGCGTGCCGGGCAAGAGGGCCTCCGCGTGGTCAGTCCTGGGCGATTTCCTTCCAGAGCATCTCCATGATGTCCTTCTTGATGGCCGTGAAGCGCGGCGAAACCGTGACCGTGTGGTCGCGGGGACGCTCGATGTCCACCGGAAGCTCGGCCAGGATGCGCCCCGGGCGGCGGGACATGATGAAGATGCGGTCGGCCAGGAGAATGGCCTCGTCGATGTCGTGGGTGATGAACAGGATCGTGGTCTTGTGCTTCTGCCAGACCTTGAGCAGCAGATCCTGGAGCAAGAGCCGGGTCTGGGCGTCCAGGGCCCCGAAGGGTTCGTCCATGAGCAGCATTTCCGGCCGGTTGGCCAGCACTCGGGCGATGGCCACGCGTTGCTTCATGCCGCCGGAGAGCTGTCCGGGCAGGGCGTTTTCGAATTCCGCCAGGCCCACCAGGTCGAGATAACGGCGGGCGCGCTCCAGGCGTTCGGCCGGGGGCATGCCCTTCATGCGCAGGCCGAACTCCACGTTCTTGCGCACCGAGAGCCAGGGAAACAGGGTGTAGGACTGGAAGACCATGCCCCGGTCCGCGCCCGGGCCGGTGATCTCCCGGCCGTTGAGCACGGCGCGTCCCGTTCCGGCGCGTTCCAGCCCGGCCACGATGTTCAGCAGGGTGGACTTGCCGCAGCCGCTGGGTCCGACCACCACCGCCAGTTCGCCCTGGGCCACGCTCAGGCTCACGTTCTCCAGGGCGACCACCTCCTCGCCGCCCAGGCGGAAGCGTTTGCCGATGCCGAAGAGTTCCAGGGTCATCGGCCGCCCGCCTTTTCGCTCCAGGGCACCGCCAGCCGGGTGAGTCGCTTGAAGGCGAAGTCCGTGGCCAGGCCCAGCAGGCCGATGGCCATGAGCCCGGCGAAGATCCGGTCGATGGCCAGGAAGCGCTGGGATTTGAGGATCATGTAGCCCAGGCCGGAGTTGGCGGCCACCAGTTCGGCCACCACGAGGTAGGTCCAGGCCCAGCCAACGGTGATGCGCAGGTCGTCCATGATTCCGGGCAGGGCTCCGGGCAGGAGCACCAGGGCGTAGGTCTGGGTCCGGCTCGCGCCCAAGGTGGCGGCGGCGCGGCAGAGATCCCGGGGCACGGCGGCCACGGAGTCGGCCACCATGAGCACGAGTTGGAAGAAGGTGCCCAGGAAGATGACCGCGAACTTCTGGCCGTCGCCGATGCCGAAGTAGAGCAGCGTCAGCGGCACCAGGGCCACCACCGGGAGGTAGCGGGCGAACTCCATGAGCGGGCCCAGGACCAGCCCGGCCCTGCGCGAGGTGGCCACCAGGACGCCCAGGGGAATGGACACGGCGGCGGCCAGGGCCCAGCCGACCATGACCCGGTAGGTGCTGTCCCAGGCGTACTGCCAGAGGATGCCTTCGCGCTGCATTTCCACGAAGGCCCAGAGCACCGCGTGGGGTTTGGGCAGGAAGAGATCCTTGACCGCCCCGGAGTAGGCTGCGGCGCACCAGATTCCCAGCAGGACCCCGAAGGTTCCCGCCACGATGCCGGTGCGGCCGGCCAGCCGCCCCAGGGCCGGGGCGCTTCGGCTCATGCTACCTGGCGGCCTCGGTCACGGCCTTGTCCGAGATGAGCCCGTCCACGTCCAGGGTCTTGGAGATGATGCCCTTGGCCTGCCAGAAGGCTCCGGCGCGGGCCGCCACCTCGAAGATGTTTCCCGGCTTCTTGCGGTCGAAGAAGTCCACGTTTTCGGTCTTGCCGAAGAAGCGCACACCTTTGGCCATGTCGGCCATCTCCTCGGTCTTGAGGCCCATGGCCTTGGCCATGAGGGCGTTGCCCGCGTCCGGGTTGGCCTTGTACCAGGCCACGGCCTCGTACCAGGACTTGGCCAGGGCCACATCGGCGCCGGGGTTCTTTTCGACCGCCTCCTTGCGCAGCGCGAGCACGTCCACGATGGTCCGGGGGAAGTCCTTGCTGGTCACCAGCACGTGGCCGCCCTTGCGCTCCGAGGATTTGGAAAGCCAGGGCTCCCAGGTCACGGCCGCGTCCAACTGCTCGGCCACGAAGGCCGCGCCCGCGTCGCTGGCGGCCATCTCCTGGATGGTCAGGGCGTTCTCGGCCACCCCCGCCTTTTTCAGTGCGGTGAGGAAGAAGAAATAGGAGGTGGTGGATTTGTCCAGGCCCACGGTCTTGCCCTTGAGGTCTGCCAGGGTCTTGATCGCGCCGGAAGACACGATGCCGTCGCCGCCCGCGGATTCGTCCATGGCGCAGACCACCATTTCGGGTGTGCCCTTGGCGAAGTGGATGACCTCGCGGTCGAGCACGTTCCCCACGCCGTCGATGGAGCCCGAGGCCATGGCCGCGGCGTACTGCGACTCGTCCTCGATGACGGTCAGCTCCACGTCCAGTCCATTTTTCTGGAAGAATCCCTGCTCCTTGGCGATGTACAGGGGGCCGTATCCCACCCAGGTGGCGTGGGCGATCTTCAGGGTCGCGCCCGCCAGGGCGGGAGCGACCGCCAGACAGACAAGGGCCAGGACGATCAGGGCTTGCGCCGCGCGTTTCATGAGAACCTCCCGGATTGACGAGAAATGGTTTGCCGGATGGATGTAGCGGGAAAGGGCGTTCCAGGCAAGGGCCGCGCTCAATGCAGGCGGCTGCCCGGGGGCGCGTCGCGCTCCGGCTCCACGAGGACCACCCGGCCCTGGGCGTCCTTCACGCCGAGAACGAGCACCTCGCTCATGAAGTCCGCCACCTGGCGGGGCGGGAAGTTGACCACGGCCAGCACGAGCCTGCCCGCCAGATCCTCGGATCGGTAGAGATCCGTGATCTGGGCGCTGGACTTCTTCACGCCCAATTCCGGGCCGAAGTCGATCCACAGCCGGTAGGCGGGCCGACGGGCCCCGGGGAACTCCTCGGCGCGCAGAATCAAACCCACGCGCACATCCACCTTGAGAAAGTCGCCGAACGCGATCTGCTCCATGACCTGTCCCTGTTCCCGGATTTCTATAACGGCAGAGGGCCCGGCGCAACCCGGACCTTGGCCTTGACCGGGGCGGGGCCTTGCAGCACAACACGAAACATGCGCCTGCTGCTCGTTCCGCTCGCTCTCGTGCTCCTCGTGGTGGGACTGAGCTATACCCTGTTCCTGCTGGCGAACCTGCGCTCCGGCCATCTGGCGAGGATGCGCCGGAAGCCGGGCGGCGCGGCCCTGCCCATCGCGCGCGGCCTGCTCGCCGCCCTGGCCGAGCAGGTTCTGCTCATCGGCACCTATCCCCTGGGATGGCTGCCCCAGCGGGAGCGACGCGCGGGGGGGCCGTTGGTGCTTCTGGTCCACGGCCTGTACCACAACCGCGCGGCCTGGTTTTTTTTCCGCCGTCGCTTGGCGCGCGCCGGATACGCCGACGTCCGGTTCTTTTCCTACAATTCCTTCACCCGGGATTTCGAGGGGCTGCGCCGTGAGCTGAGCGAGCGCATCCTGGACCTCGCCGCCGAGGGCGACGCCCCCGTGGCCCTGATCGGCCACAGCCTGGGCGGTCTGCTCCTGCGGGCGGCGGTCTGCGACGAGCGCCTGCGCGGCCGGGCGGCCTGTCTGCTGACTCTGGGCGCGCCACATCGAGGCAGCACCCTGGCCCGGTTGGCGATGGGCGGCCTGGGACGAAGCCTGCGGCCCGAAACGGCCCTCATGCGCGGCCTGGCCGTGCTCCGCGAACCTTCCGATCTGCCCCGCCTGGCCCTGGTGTCGCCGGTGGACAACATGGTCCTGCCCGCCGAAAATCTGCTCCCGCCTGTGGGCTGGGACGTGCGGGAAGTGGCTCCCATGAGCCACGTGGCCATGCTCTACCATCCCGAACCGGCCCGTCTGGCCGTCGAATTCCTGGAACAAAATCTGCCGCGCTAGGCGGCCGCTAGAGTTCGACCATGGAGCCCAGCTCCACGGTGCGCGAGGGCGGGATGCCGAAGAAGGTGGTCGGGCGTCCGGCGTTGCGGGACATGAAGGCGAACAGGCGCTTGCGCCATTCGCGCATGTGGGCCGGGCCCGAGGGCAGGATGGTCTCCCGGCCGAGGAAGAAGGTGGTGGCGGCCGGGTCGGCCGAGACGCCCCGTTCCCTGGCCAGCCGCAGGATGTCCGGCACATGCGGGGTTTCCATGAATCCGTATCGGGCGATGATTCGATAGAACCCGTGGTCCAGGGATGTTATTTCGACGCGTTCGGACTCCGGCACCGTGGGATCGTTGGCCGAGCGCACGGTCAGCAGGAGCACGGTCTCGTGCAGAACCTTGTTGTGCTTGAAGTGGTGCAGCAGGGTCACGGGCGTGCCCTGGTCGCTGAGGGTCATGAACACGGCCGTTCCCGGCACGCGGTGAGGCTTGAAGGTGCCCACGTCGCCGATGAAGATGTCGATGGGCAGGCGGCTTGCCCTGGACTTGGCCGCCAGTTCCGCGCGGCCGCGCTTCCAGGTGCTCATGAGCAGGCTGATGCAGAGGGCGATGGTCAGGGTGATCCAGCCGCCGTCGGCCAGCTTGAGCAGGTTGGTGCCCAGGAAGGAAACGTCGAAGAGCAGAAACAGGGCCACCAGCAGCGCGGCCTTGTAGGGCTTCCAGCGCCAGCGTCCGGTGGACACGAGAAAGTAGGCGATGGAGGTGATGGTCATGGTGGCCGTGACCGCGATGCCGTAGGCCCCGGCCAGGCGGGAAGACTCCTGGAAGGAGAGCACCAGGCCCAGGCAGCCGAGCATGATCGCGTAGTTGACCATGGGAATGTATATCTGGCCGCGCTCCTGGCCCGAGGTGTGCACGATGCGCATGCGCGGGCAGTAGCCCAGCTGGATGGCCTGCTGGGTCAGGGAGAAGGCCCCGGAGATCATGGCCTGGGAGGCGATGATCGTGGCGACGGTCGCCAGCGCCACCAGGGGGTAGAGCAGGGCCGTCGGAGCCATGAGGAAGAAGGGGTTCGACGCGGCCGAGGGCGAGGCCAGAAGCAGCGCCCCCTGGCCGAAGTAGTTCAGCAGGAGCGCGGGCAGGACCAGGCCGTTCCAGGACAGGCGGATGGCCCTGCGGCCGAAGTGGCCCATGTCCGCGTAAAGCGCCTCGCAGCCGGTGATGCAGAGCACCACCGAGCCGAGGACCACCATGCCGTGCAGGCCGTTGGCCCGGAAGAAATGCGCCGCGTGCAGGGGGTTGATCGCCTCCACGATGCGCGGGGTTTGAACGATGTGCAGCAGCCCGAGCCCCCCGAGGGTCAGAAACCAGAGGATCATGACCGGGCCGAACAGGCTGCCGATGCGGCCGGTGCCGTGCTTCTGGATCAGGAACAGGCCCAGGAGAATGACGCAGGTGATGGGCAGGACGGCGGGCTCCAGGGCCGTTGTGGCCACGGAGAGGCCCTCCACGGCCGAGAGCACGGACACGGCCGGGGTGATGATGCCCTCGCCGTAAAGCAGGGCCGAGCCGAACACCGCCGCCAGCACGATGGCCGCGCGGATCTTGGGCCCCAGATCGTCGCCCGGCGTGCCGCGCGCCGGGAGCAGGGCCAGGAGGGCGAAGATGCCGCCCTCGCCGTGGTTGTCGGCGCGCAGGATGAAGGTCACGTACTTCACCCCCACCACGATGAGCAGGGACCAGAAGATGAGCGAGACCACGCCCAGGACGTTGGCCTCGTTGAGCGCGATCGCGTGCAGGCCGTGGAAGCATTCGCGCACGGCATACAGGGGGCTCGTGCCGATGTCGCCGAAGACCACGCCCAGGGCGCCCAGCGCCAGGGCGCTCATCCGTGAGCTTCGTCGGTCATCCATGGGTCTTGAAGGTCGTGGGCCAGGGCACGGTCTTGTTTTGCCCGGGGCTTTTCAAGGTGGTCTGACAGGGTGAGAGGATCTGTTGGGCCAGACGGGACAGGAATCGGGATTCCTGGATGGTCAGACCTTTGAACTGCACCCCGGCCAGGGACCGTCCCTCGCGTCCGGCGTCGGGCGCGGTCCAGCGGATGGTGGCCGTGAGCGGCATGCGCCCGCCGTCCGGGAAGGTCAATTCGAAATTCAGGGGCTTGCCCTTGGCGGCCTCTCCACTCAAGGCGAGCAGGGCCCCACCGCCCGAGACGTCCAGGAGTTCGGCCTCCTCGCGTCCGGCCACGATCACGCCCAGGCCGTCCTCCGGGGTCACCCGGGCCCGGGCTTGCATGCGGATGGCCGTCGGCCTCCAGCCCTCGTCCGGCGGCGGGGTCAGGCCTAGGGCTGCCATGGGGCGGCCCTTGCCGCCGGACGGATAGGAGGGGAAGAAGCGCAGCACCCGGGCGTTGTAGCCCAGGGGCAGGGAGCAGGTGGATTCCCCCGGGGGCGCGGGGGGGAACACGGCCACTTCGAGCACCGCGCCCAGCAGGGATTTTGAAACCGCCGGATCGGGCTGGCCGACCACGAGCATGTCCGGCCGTCGCTCGAGGACGGCGGTGCGACGGGCGTCCACGCGGTCGCGCATGGGATCCGCGGAGACGATCAGGAAGACCCGGTCGCCGGGGCGCAGGGCCGAGGGCGCGGTATCGCTGCCGGCGTTCATGATGCTCAGGGTTTGGCCGGGACGACGCCCTGGGCCTTGGCCGCGTTGGCCGGAACCTTGGAGGTCGTGTCGGGCGCGTTGGCCGGCACGTTGGCCGGCACGTTGGCCGGCAGGGCCGACTTTGGGGCCGGGGTTTGGGGAATGCGCACTTCCGGCGGCGGAGGCGGTCCGGCCGGGCCTGTTCCGGCGGCCTTGTCGTCGCGGTAGAGCAGAATGCTGATGCGGCGGTTGCGCGGGTCGTCGGGGTTGCCTTTGATCAGCGGTTGGCTGGCGGCGTAGCCCGCCACGCGCACGAGCCGGTCCGAGGAGACGCCGAAATGCTCCAGGAGCAGGCGGGCCGAGGAGGCCCGGGCCGTGGACAGCTCCCAGTTGGTGTAGCGGGAGTCGGCATAGCCCGCCGAGTCGGTGTGTCCCTCGACGGCGAATTTGTTGGACAGGCCCTTGATGTGCTCGGCCACGGCTTCCAGGGCCCGCTGGCCTTCGGGGGTGAAGGAGAAGCTGCCCTTCTCGAAGATGGGGTGGCCGTCCTTGTGCAGGATCTGGATGCGCACACCGCCCTCGAAGGTGTCCACCAGCACCTGGTCCTTGATGTCCGACAGGCGCTCCTCGATTTCCTTGCGCAGGCCGCTGGCCATCTCCTCCTGGGCGCGCTCCACGTCCGAAACCGCAACCTGTGGCAGGGGCTTGTTGTCGGCCCCGCGTTCGATCCGCATCGGGATGGGCTGGCCGGCCTCCTCCATGAACATGGGACGCTTGCCGCCCTTGTCGAACAGGCTGAATTCCTTGAAATACCCCTCAAGCTGGACCTTTTTCTCCTGGGGGGTCGCGTTGACGAGCCACATGAGCAGAAAGAAGGCCATCATGGCGGTCACGAAGTCGGCGTAGGCCACCTTCCAGCTGCCGCCGTGGGCGCCGCCTTCGACCTTGTTGATCTTCTTGATGATGATGGTCTTGTTTTCAGGCATGGATCAGATGTCCTTGGCCGCCGTCACCGGCCGGGCCGGGATAGCGGCGTCGGGGATCAGCCCTGCTTGCGGGCCTGCTTGAGAATCTCCTCCACTTCTTCGAAGGAGGGGCGTTCTCCGCTGGGGATGGCCCTGCGCGCGGCCTCAAGGGCCATGGGCGGGGGCCAGCCCAGGGCGAAGGCGATCATGGCCGCGCGGACCACGCGCAGCATGGCGTCCTTGGTCTTGGCCTTGTTCTCCATGTTGGCCGCCAGCGGGCCGAGGAAGCCGTAGCAGGCCAGGATGCCCAGGAAGGTGCCCACCAGGGCCGCGCCGATGCTGTGGCCCAGCACCTCGGGCGGTTCGCTGATCTTGCCCATGGTCAGGACGATGCCGAGCACCGCGGCCACGATGCCGAGACCCGGCAGGGAGTCGGCGGTGCGGTTCAGGTAGTGGGGCGAGTGCATGGCATGGGCGTGGTGGGACTCGAGGTCGATGTCCATGAGCGCTTCCAACTCGTGGGGCTCCATGCCCGCGGCCATGAACGTCTTGAAGTTGTCGCAGATGAAGTCCCGCACCTCGTGGTTCTTGAGCACGCTCGGGAAACGGGAGAAGATGGTGCTCTTGTCCGGGGCGTTGACGTGGGATTCGATGGCGATGACGCCCTCCCGCCGGGCCATGCCCAGGAGGTCGTAGAGGACCATGAGAATCTCGACGTAGTCCTTCTTCTCCGGATCCTTGCCCGTGAGGACGCCCACCAGGTTCTTGAAGATGTCGATGACGACCTTGAGCGGGGCCGAGATGAGCAGGGATCCGAGCGCCGCGCCGCCGATGATGACCACTTCGGCGGGCTGGAAGAGCACGCTCAGGTTGCCGTGTTCCATGAGATAGCCGCCGATGACGGCTCCTAGAACCACGACCATTCCGATGATGGCGAACATTCCGTATCCTTAGAATGGCGAACCGGCGTTTTTGCCGGTGGACGCTCCCGCCGGGTGAACCGGCGGCCCCCCCGGCCGCCGCATATCCCAGCACAACGTATGATCCTAAGGTCACGGAGCGGGAAAGGCAACAGCTAAAGAAAGAAGCAGCGAAGCCTTCCCGCCCGGAAATGCCCGCTTGGCGTGATTGAGCGGTCAACGCCCCAGGACTTCGAGAATTTTCGCCTTGAGGGCCTCGGGCTGAAAGGGCTTGGTGATGAAGGCGGTCACGCCCGATTTCTCCGCAAGATTGCGTTGGGAGGCCTCGGATTCGGTGGTGACCATGATCACGGGCACGTTCTCGCACCCCTCGGTGGCGCGCAGGCGTTCCACCAGTTCCATGCCGTCCATGATCGGCATGTTCATGTCCGTGACGACCACCTCCACGACCTCCCCGGACTCGATGATGTCGTAGGCTTCCTGGCCGTTGGCCGCGGTGAGCGGCTCGAAGCCCAGGTCGGTGAGGATGGCCCGGTGCAGGGCCAGCATGGAGCGGGAGTCGTCGGCGGCCAGGGCCTTGCGCGTCCCGGACTCGGGCCGGGGCAGGCGGTCCAGGTCGTCCTCGGCGCGTTCGCCGCCGATCTCCTCAAGCTTTTCGCGGAAAGCGGCGATGATCTCGGCATCCCGCGACTCGGCCAGGGCGTCCACCAGGGCCGCCGCCGCACCCTCGAACTCGTAGAGCGCGTCGAAGAGGCGCAGGGCCTTGGAGGCGATCAGGGCTTTGGCCAGCCGGTCGCTCTGCTCGTCGGCCTTGGTCAGGAGGGCGGTGAGGGCCTTGATCATGCCCGGGCTCACATGCCGCTCCAGGCCCATGACCACGGCCATGAGGATCAGGTCGTCCTTCTCGTTCACGCCGTCCATGAGGCAGATCAGGCCCTTCATGGTTCCGATGCGGCCCAAGGCCTCGTACACGGCGTACTTGACGTTGGGGTCCGAGGCCAGGCCCCGGTCCATGGCGCTCACCAGGATGTCCGCGCCCTTCCTGTGGCCGATGAAGCCCAGGAGGTTCGCGGAGAGGATCTTCTCGTCCGTGTCGCCGGACTCCAGGCGCGCGCCAAGGAGAGGGACCACCGGCTCGCCGATCCGAACCAGGGTGTCGGTGATGATCCTGCGCACCGTGGGGTTCTTGTGGTGCAGCCGCTCCACCAGGAAGGTCAGAGTTTCCGGTGTGCCGAAGGCGGCCAGGGCCTCCACGGCCTTCCAGGTGGTCACCTCGCAACGCTCGAAGGCCTCATCGGTTTCGTTGCCCTGGACGATCGCCATGAGCGCGGGGATGGAGGGCGCGTCGCCCATGGCCCCGAGCATTTCGATGCACAGGGCCGAGGTGAACGCGTCCGCCGCGGTGAGGTGCTTGCGGAACAGGGGCAGGGAAACCGGGTCGCGGAGCCGCGACAGGGCGGTGAGGATTTCCAGAATCTGATCGGGATCGGTTTCGGCCTCGCCCAGGGAGGTGAGCACCGGCGCGGCCGAGGTGAAGCCGTATTCGCCGATGACGCGGATGCACAGGGTCCGGTATCCGACGTGGCCGGAGGCCAGGCCTTCCACGGCCTTGGCCTCGTGCTGGGAGAGCACGGCGTTGAGGGCGTTGACCACCATGTAGTCGATGGAGGTGTCGCCCAGGGGCCGCCTGAGCAGATCCAGAAGACCGGGCAGGGCGGTGATGTCCTTGCTGCCCGTGATCTCGTTCAGCAGGGTGATCTGGTCCAGAAAATCCATGTCGCGGAAGCCGTCAAGCATGCCCATGTCTCACTCCGCCAGGGTGTTCCGGCGCGGCCTCGGGGGGGCCAGGCCTACTCGAAACAGAATTCGATGGTGAAGTCGCCGTGCTCGGTCTGGAAGGGAATGGCCATGATCGGGGTCTTGGCCATGTGCGAGATGGTGTGCCCGTCGCCCATGATCACCGAAGGCGTGGAGCCCTGGAAGACCATGCCCTTCTCGGCCAGCCCGGCGCGGGCCTGGCCCGAGACCATGTTGGTGATCTCGCCCACCGCGTCCCGCACGTCGTTCATGATGTCGCTGATGTCGTCCCCGAGCATGCCCTTGACGATGGCCACGGCGCAGGGACGGGAAAAGGAGATGGACACGCTGCCGTTTTTTTCGCCGGTAAGGCCCACGAGGCCGGTGACGTCGCCTTGGGCCACCGTGTTTTTCTTCACGAAGGGCTTGCCCGCCACGGGCGTGATGAAGGCCATGGTCGAGATGACGTTGATGGCGGCCTTGATGAAGGGTTTGGCCAGTTCGACATCCATGCGCGTGCTCCTCTCGGTCCGTGGGGCGGGGGGATCCGCCTTTTGGCCCACGATATGCCGTGGTTGTATGTCCGCCCGGGCTTTCGGGTCAAGCCCGGGGCCGAGAATATAACATCCCCGCCGTCGAGCCGCGTTCTGCGCCGTTGCGTCAGGCCCGAGCCGGGGCTATGAAGGCCGGACCATGACGCGACGCACGCGCGAGACCTCCGAGCGGACCCTGGCCGCCGCCCTGCCCGCGCTGCTCTGCGTGAGCACCCTCTATCTGCTCAGCTTTCTCGCCCGAACCATCCTGGCCCCGCTGCTGCCCGCCGTGCGGGCCGAACTGGGCCTGGGGCACGCGGCCTCCGGGGAACTCTACCTTCTGTTGGGGAGCGGGATCGCGCTGGGGCTTCTTTCAAACAGCTTGGCGGCCAGCCTCCTGGACCATCGCCGCGCGGCGGTCCTTTCCGCCGTGTCCACGGGCGCGGCCCTGCTCTGGGCGGCCGCCTCCGGCGGCATGGAGTCCTTCCGTTGCGCGCTGTTCGCCGTGGGCCTGGGCGCGGGCCTCTACCTGCCCTCGGGCGTGGCCATCGTGACCGCAACCGTTCGGGCGCCGGACTGGGGCAAGGCCCTGGCCCTGCATGAGCTGGCTCCGAATCTGAGCTTCGCCCTGGCTCCGCTCTTGGCCGAGGCCATGCTCCACTGGCTTTCCTGGCGCGTGGGCTTGGCCGTGCTGGGCGTTCTGGAAATCTTGGCGGGTCTGTCCTTCCTGGCCGGGCGTCTGGGCGTGGGACTGCGCGGCAGCGCTCCGAGGACCGGGGTGCTGCGCGGGCTCATGCGCGAACCGGCCTTTTGGGCCGTGGTCTGCGCCTTCGGCCTGGCCGTGTCGGCCAGCTTCGGCACCTACTCCATGTCCACGCTGTACATGGTGGACCGGGGCATTCCGCGCCCGCAGGCCAACGGGTTCCTGAGTCTGGCGCGGCTGGCGGCCCTGTTCGCGGCCCTGGGCGCGGGCTGGGTCACGGATCGGCTGGGCCCCACGGCCACCCTGCGGGCCTACTTTCTGGGCATGGGCGCGGCCCTGGCCTCCCTGGGGCTGGCCCCCACGGCGGTCCTGCCGTGGCTTCTCGTGTGCGAGGCGGTCTGCTCGGTGTTCTTCTTCCCGGCCTGCGTGGCCGCCCTGTCGCGGGCTTTTCCCGGCGAACTGCGCAGCCTGACCCTCTCCCTGGCCGTGCCCCTGGGCCTGGCCCTGGGCCTGGGCGGCGTGCCCGTGGCGCTGGGCGCGTTCGGGGACGCCGGGGTTTTCGGGCTGGGGTTCGTCCTGCTGGGCGGGCTCGTATGCTGTGGTCTGCTTCTGCCCCGCCGTCTGCGGCCGCGCCTTGCCCGGTCTGACGAAAGGGGATAGTCCAAGTCACGAATCGGAGACGACGATGGGGATGTTTCAAAGTGTCCTGGGCCTGTTCGCCCTGGTGCTTCTCTGCTGGCTGGTGAGCGAAAATCGCAAGGCCGCGCGTCTGCGGCCCGTAATCACCGGTCTGGGGCTCCAGTTCGCCGTGGCCCTGGTGCTGTTCAAGCTCCCGGCCTGTCGGCAGGCCTTCCTCTGGCTGAATCGGGCGGTGGCGGCAGTGGAGGAGGCCACCCGCAGCGGCACGAGTTTCGTCTTCGGCTATCTGGGCGGCGGGCCGCTGCCCTTCACCGAAAGCTACCCCGGCTCGGCCTTCGTGCTCGCCTTCCAGGCCATTCCCCTGGTCCTGGTGGTCAGCGCCCTGTCCTCGCTGCTTTTTTACTGGCGCGTTCTGCCCCTGGTGGTGCGCGGCTTCTCCTGGGTGCTGGAGAAGTCGATGCGCATCGGCGGAGCCCTGGGGCTGTCCGTGGCGGCCAACGTCTTCGTGGGCATGGTCGAGGCCCCTTTGATCATCAAGCCCTATCTCGGCCGCATGACCCGCAGCGAGCTGTTCACCTGCATGACCAGCGGCATGGCGACCATCGCCGGCACGGTCTTCATCCTCTACGCCGGCATCCTGCGCCAGACCATTCCCGACGCCCTGGGGCATCTCCTGGCGGCCTCGGTGATCAGCGCCCCGGCCGCCATCCTCGTCTCCCAGCTCATGATCCCGGAAACCGAGGACATCTCCCTGGGCAGGGTCGATCCTCCGCGCACGGCCATGAGCAGCATGGACGCCGTGGCCCAGGGCACGGCCGACGGCATCGGGCTGTACCTCAACATTCTGGCGATGCTCGTGGTGCTCATCGCCTTGGTGGCTCTGGGCAATTCCCTGCTGGGCCTGCTGCCGGACGTGGGCGGCGCGCCGCTTTCGCTCCAGCGCCTGGCGGGCTGGATTCTCGCGCCGCTGGCCTGGCTCCTGGGCGTGCCCTGGGCCGAGGCCCATACGGCCGGAACGCTCCTTGGCGTGAAGGTGGTGCTCAACGAGCTGCTGGCCTTCGTCGATTTGGCCGCGCTGCCTCCCGGGGCGCTGTCGGAGAGAAGCCGGCTCATACTGACCTACGCCATGTGCGGCTTCGCCAATTTCGGCAGTCTGGGCATCATGATCGGCGGCATGCGCGCCCTGGTTCCGGAGCGTGCCCGCGAGGTCGCCGAATTGGGGCCGCGGACCATCCTCTCGGGATTTCTGGCTTCCTGCATGACCGGCGCCGTGGTCGGCGTCATTCTTTGAGGAGCGGTTGCGAATGAACTACGTGATTCATCCCATCGTCATGGGCAGCAAGGTGTTCGACAAGGGCATGATGACCTATCAGCACGGCTACGGAACGCCCTACGTCATCCCCATCTACTGCTGGTACCTGGAGGGCGGGGAGAAAAAGATCCTCGTGGACACGGGCGAGATGCGGCCCATCCGCTCCGAGGACCGGGAGAAGGCTCTCGGCGGGCGCATCCACACCTTCGAGGAGGGTTTGGCCCTCTACGGCCTCAAGCCCGAGGACATCGACATCGTCATCCACACCCACCTGCACAACGACCACTGTGAGAACGACAGCCTCTGCGTGAACGCCGTGATTTACGTGCACGAGGCCGAGCTGGCCGCCGTGCATGACCCGCACCCGCTCGATTTCCGCTACCTGGAAGACTACATTGAGGAGGTCGAGGAACGCGGCCAGATCGTGTCCGTGAGCGGGGACATGGAAATCGTTCCCGGCGTGCGCGTGATCCACACCCCGGCGCACACGGACGGCGGGCTCACCGTGCTCGTGGACACGGCCAAGGGCGTGGCCGCCATCACCGGCTTCTGCGTCATCATGGAAAACCTGGAACCGCCTCGCGAGGTCCGGGGCATGGAGATGGAGGTCATCCCGCCGGGAACCTGCACGAATCCCAAGGCGGCCTACGACATCCTGCTCAAGGTCAAGGGCCTGGCGGACATCCTTCTGCCCTTGCACGAGCCGCGCTTCGCCTCCACACCGTCAATCCCGGAGTAGGGCCGTGGCCGAAATCCTGGCGGGCATCGCGCCGATTTTCGCCCTCATCCTGGCGGGCTACGGACTCAAACGTGTCGGTTTCCCTGGCGAGGGGTTCTGGCCGGACCTGGAGCGGCTGACCTATTACGTGCTTTTTCCGGCCCTGCTGGTGGACAGCCTGTCGAGCAAGGAGACGGCTGGGCTGCCCGTGGCCCTGCCCGCCCTGGCCCTGATTCTGGCGGTCTGCGCCACGGCCCTGCTGCTCCTGCTTCTGCGGACCCGCCTCGGGCTCTCCGGCCCGACCTTCACCTCGGTCCTGCAGGGCAGCATCCGGCCCAACACCTACGTGGGCCTCTCCCTGGCCTCGGTCCTGCTCGGGGTCCAGGGACTGGCCCGCTCCGCCGTGGCCATGGTGGTCCTGGTGCCGCTGGTGAACACCCTGGCCGTGGCCGCGCTCAACCGCTACGGCGAGGGCCGGCCCCGGACCGGCCTGATCGGGGTGCTCCGGGAGCTGGCCAGGAACCCGCTGATCCTGGCCTGTCTGGCCGGGCTTCTGCTCAACTCCCTGGGCCAGCGTCTGCCCTTCGGGCTCTCCGACATCGCGGCCATCCTCGGCCGGGGGGCCCTGCCCCTGGCGCTGCTGGCCGTGGGCGCGGGCCTGCGTTTTCAGCAGACCCAAGGAGCCCCGCTGATCCTGGCCTGTCTCTTTCACCTGGTGGTGCAGCCGCTGTTCGCCGCGGCGGCCTGCTCGGCCCTGGGCGTGGACCCGGAATCCCGGCTGGTGGTGATCATCTTCACCGCCGTTCCGGCCTCGGTATCGTCCTACATCCTGGCACGTCAGATGGGCGGGGACGCGGACCTCATGGCCTCGGTGATCACGCTCGAAACGGCCGTCTCGGCGCTGACCCTGCCCCTGGCCGTGGCTTGGCTGGGGTGATTCCGGCCTTGCCTTTCCGGTCCACATCCGGCACAAGGCCAGGCATTGAACGAAATCCTCCAAGGAGCACGACATGGCAGAAGACTTCCGCAAGCTGTTGAAGGAAGCCAACCGCAGCGATGACTGGGGGCGCTACTTCGAGGACATCGTGGTGCAGGGCTTCCTGGTCCTCTCGGCCCAGGCCAGCAGTGTGCACGCCAGCATCCCCGAGGAGACCCTGGACGACCCGGACGCCTATGAGGCCTGGCAGGTGTCCCTGAGCCAGAACGGCAAGCGCACCCTGACCCAGAAAGGCTACGGCGCGTGGGATGAGCTGTCCCGCAAGCCCTGGGCCGAGCACTTCACGCCGCACGAGATCGACGGCATCATGGAGGCGGAGTTCGTGCCCACGGCCGTGGTCCAGCAGATCTACGAGGACCTGCTGGCCTGGAAGAAGGAGCCCTGGACCGGGGACTAGCCGAAGATCAGGGTCAGGACCACGACCACCGGCAGGGCGGGCAGGAGGTTGGAGAGCTTCACGCGCTTGATGTCCAGGAGCGTGAAGCCGATGCCCAGGATGAGCACCCCGCCCGTGGCCGTGAGCTGGGCGATGAGCAGGGGCGAGAAATACTGCTGGAAGACCCCGGCGAAGAGGGTCAGCCCACCCTGGTAGAGCAGCACGGGCAGGAAGGAGAAGAGCACGCCCGCCCCGTAGGTCGAGGCCAGGGCCACGGAAGCGAAGCCGTCCAGGATGGACTTGGTGTAGAGCACCGTGGCGTCGCCCCGGATGCCTTCGTCGAAGGAACCGATGATGGCCATGGCTCCGATGCAGAAGATGAGCGAGGACGTGATCAGGCCGTCGGTGAAGGCCGCGTTCTTGGACCGCACCACGGCCTTCAGCTTGCCCGCCAGGATCTCGAAGAGCCCTTCCAGGTTGAGCAGTTCGCCGAGGATCCCGCCCAGGAGTACGCTGAAGATCAGGATGAGGATGTTTTCCACCTTGAGGGCCATCTGGATGCCGATGAGCAGGACGCAGAGGCCCAGACCCTGGAAGACGATGGCCCGCACGCGTTCGGGAAAGCGGTTGTGCAGGAGCATGCCGATGACGCTGCCGAGGATGATGGCCAGGGCGTTGACCAGGGAACCCAGGGGGAGCATGGATTTTCCTTGTGTTGCGGTGCCGACGCGGCGGGGATAGCAGGTCCGGCCCGCGCTGGCAAGCGGACCCGGGTTCGCCCATTGACACGTTGGGCCGAGCTCCCCTATGAAGAAGTCCCTCCGTGCCGGGATGGCGGAATTGGTAGACGCAGCGGACTCAAAATCCGCCGGTGGCGACACCTTGGGGGTTCGACTCCCCCTCCCGGTACCATATAAGAATCCAAGCCAGTCCATTTAAGTATAAAAGACCCCGGAAACCCGGGGTTTTTTGTTGGTATTTGGTCTATCAGTGTCCGATAACGTCCATTGACAACTGGGGGCAACTGGGGGCAATAATGGGGGCAACTGGAGAGGGGATTGCCCCGGATACACAGGAGTTGCCCCTATGCTCACAAACACCGCACTACGCAACGCAAAGCCAGGTCCGAAGCCCCGCAGGTTGTTTGACGGCGGAGGTCTTTACTTGGAAGTTGCCCCAGCCGGGGGCAAGTGGTGGCGATTCAAATACCGTCATGGGGGCAAGGAAAAGCGTCTTTCCCTTGGCGTCTATCCCGAGGTGAGCTTGGCCGAGGCCCGGGAGCGCAGGGACGCGGCCCGCAAGCTCCTGGCGCAAGGGATTGATCCGAGCGCCACCCGGAGAGCAGAGAAAGCCGAGGCTCAGGCAGGAGAAGAGAGTTTCGAGCTTGTGGCCCGGGAGTGGTTCGAGCGGAACCGCAGCAAATGGAGCGAGACGAACGCCAAGCACATTTTGGCGCGGCTCATGAACGACGTTTTCCCTTGGATCGGCTCTCGGCCTATCCGAGAAATTACCGCTCCTGAACTCCTGAGTGTTGGCCGCAGAATCGAGGACAGGGGGGCGATCTACACGGCCCATCGAGCCTTGCAGAACTGCGGGCAAGTCTTCCGATACGCCGTTGCCTGTGGCAAGGCCAAGCGCGATCCATCCCAGGACTTGCGGGGTGCGTTGGCTCCTATCCCCAAGGAAATACACCGCCCGAGCATTACCGATACCAAGGAGCTCGGCGAACTCCTGCGGGCCATCGACACCTATCAGGGCTCCAACGTTGTCCGCTGTGCCCTCAAGCTGGCCCCGCTGGTCTTTGTGCGCCCGGGTGAACTGAGGCGGGCCGAGTGGTCCGAGATTGACCTTGAAGCGAGGGAATGGCGCATACCTGGGGCCAAGATGAAGATGCGGGAGCAGCATATTGTGCCCCTCTCCCGCCAAGCCGTGGCGGCCTTGCGCGATCTTCACCCCCTGACCGGCGCGGGCAAGTTTGTCTTTCCCGGTGTCCGGTCCGCATCCAAGCCCATGAGCGAGAACACGGTCAACGCGGCCCTGCGCTATATGGGATATTCCACTGACAGGGTGACGGGCCACGGCTTCCGCTCCACCGCCTCGACGCTTCTGCACGAGCAAGGGTGGAACCGGGACGCAATTGAACGCCAACTTGCCCATGCCGAGCGGAATAAGATCAAGGCCGCGTATGATCATGCCGAGTACCTTCCCGAGCGCCGGAGAATGATGCAGGCCTGGGCAGACTTTCTGGACGGGTTGCGGGAAGGAGGGAAGGTGATCACCCTGCGCCGTGAGGCCAAAAACGAGTAGATCCTTTCCGGGTCTAGGGACGGTCCCATGAAGCGTTCTGAAAAGCCGCAACCTTGGCGGCCTGGCCCGGGACTCCATCAGGGGGAAACGAAGGGGGCTTCACCATGCCGGAAGATTATACCCTCTTGCCTAATGTCATTGATGTGGTTGATCTTTTGCTCCGCTGGACGGGTATTTCTCAAAGCGAACTGGCAGCAATGGTACACGACGGGGTGATTCCGGCTTTTTGGCAAGTTAAGCGCATTAAGAATGATGATGGGGAAACGATTTCGTGTTGTGTCGCTGGGAAAATACATGAATGTCCTATAAACGACGATTGGAGCAATATAGTATTTAGATTAGAAGACGTCGAACAGCTGGAGAGTTATCATCCTGAATTTAAGTGGACTCCAGAAAATTTTGATAAACCGCAAAACTCCGACACAATTGATAATAATACAGAAGATGAATGGATTAGTTGCTATGTATTATCAAAAAGATGGGGATGGAGCACGTTTGATGTGGTGGATTTTATTAAAAGTGGTGAGCTACGGTGTAGTTTCGAGGGTGATTCTTTTTATGGAGGACCAGATTTAAATAATTTAAATGATATATATGTGCATATCGTTGATTTATTGTCGTGGGAAGAAAAAAATAAGCATAGAATTAAAAGTGCACCCGTATTGGAAAAAGACGGTGAACGGCTGCGGCAGGAAATCAGGTCACTGACCCAAAAGATTGCCGAGCTTGAGATAGAGAATGCCGCCCTTCGGTCAAAAATCGAAGCAAGTCTAATAAATCCGCCCAAGCAACCGGGACCTCCCAAGCCGCCAAGGACCGCCGCCGCCAGCAAGGCAGCAGCAGAGAAGAAAGTGGAAGAGTGGAAATGCCACGCTACCCGCATGATAACGGTGGTCCTGGAGTGTGCCAAGGAAGGGCCTAAGGGAAGAAAACGGCCCCAGCTTCAAGCAATTGCGAAACGTCATGGAGGAGAGTTTTCAAGGGCCGCGCTTGAAGTACTTTGGGCCGCCTTGCCCGATGAACACAAATCAACAGAGCCTGGTCCACCCCGGCAGAGTTAATCCCCCGATTCCGTCAAAAGCGTTGCGGCATAATGTTTTCACGGAGTGCCGCCTGGGCAAATCATCCCCCGAATTCGTGCGACGGATTCAGGGGATTTTTTTCATGGGAGTGACGGGTCCACGGAATTGACCGGATTTTCAATACAAATTGAGATGGTATTCTCCGGGAAACTTCAACCCTGGAGGGTACTGTATATGCAAAACGCTTCCCGCATCGATCCCAACGGTCTGTATCGCATCAAGTCCATCGTTCGCTGCAAGGGGGGCGGCTCCCCCCTCATCGACGTGAGCCCGGCAACGTGGTGGGCAGGGGTTAAGTCCGGCCGTTTCCCGAAGCCTGTCCGCCTGGGGACCCGGATCACGTGCTGGCGAGGTTCGGACCTCCTGGCCCTGATTGAAGCCGCCGGAGCTTCCGATGGCGAAGCGGCTTAAGGGGAGCGCAATGACGTCCCCTGACTTCGCCTCCGTCAACATGGCGGCGCTTGAACGCTATCCCGGCCTTCTGGAAACCTGGCTCCCCGGCGGCCGGATGCAGGGGCAGGAATATGTCTGCGGCAGCCTGCAAGGTGGCTCTGGCGATTCCTGCAAGGTGAATTGCGGCACCGGCAAATGGGCGGATTTCGCTACAGGTGAAAAAGGAGGCGACGCGGTAAGCTTGTTTGCCGGTATTCACGACCTGTCCCAGGGCGAGGCGGCCCGCCGGCTTGCGGTCCTTTTTATGGACTCCGCAAAAAGCAGGTCCATGGCTCAGGCCAGCACAGGAACAGCGGAGCCCGCGAAGGCCCCGACTTGGGTTCCGATCCTGCCGGTGCCTGCCGATGCGCCCGAGGCGCACCTTGTTCATCCTCGCCATGGGAAACCCACGCGGACCTGGACGTACCGGGACCGCGACGGCGCACCTTTGGGCCATGTGTGCCGTTTTGATCCTTCAGAGGGTAAGAAGCAAATTCTTCCTTTGACGTATTGCCGCGGTTCGAACGGCAAGAGGGAATGGCGCTGGCAGACCTGGCCTGAGCCGCGCCCTCTGTACGGTCTGGATCGGCTCCAGGCGCGTCCTGAAGTTCCCGTGCTGGTGGTAGAGGGCGAAAAGGCAGCGGATGCAGCACGGGCCATTTCCGAGCCTCTGGTTGTGATTTCCTGGCCGGGCGGTTGCAACGCCGTGGGCAAGGCTGACTGGACTCCGCTCCAAGGGCGCTTGGTGTGCCTGTGGCCGGATAATGACGCCCCGGGCTTCAAGGCCATGCTCGCCGTTGCCGCGCTTGCGGAAGCGGTGGGCTTCACCTTGGCCGGAATCGTGTTGCCCTCCGCTGAATGGGCCAAGGGCCAGGACATTGCCGACTTTCCGGATTGGACATGGGAAGACCTGGACCAGGAGATCAAAGCCCGCAAGGTGAGCTTGGCCAAGTTCCGGGAAGCCGCCCGGGAGCGCCACGGGATAGGCCCCGCCATTGTCCAGGAACAGGCCGGAGCGGAATCGGATGGGCTCCATCTTGTGTGCGCCGCGAACGTGGAGCCTGAGCCGGTCAACTGGATATGGCCCGGTCATGTCGCGGCGGGCGTGGTACATGTGGTAGACGGTCTCCCGGGGGTGGGCAAATCCATGCTCTCCTGCTACCTCGCTGGAGTTTTGACCACAGGCACGGCCTGGCCGGACGGAACCCGCTGCAATCCCGGCAATGTTCTCTTGGTTAACCTGGAAGACGATTTGTCCCGGACACTCCGGCCGCGCCTGGGAGCCGCAGGGGCGGACTTGAACCGCGTCCAGCTTTTTGAAGACTCGGAAGGCGGCTTCACTCTTCCCGGGGATCTTGCGAAACTCGAATCGGCAATATCGCGGCATGGGATTGCGCTCTGCGTCATTGACCCGCTTATGGCGGTTCTGGACAGTAAGGTGAACAGCTACAGAGATCAGGACGTACGCCGCGTCCTGGCAGCTTTGAAGGCTATGTGCGGCCGCACAAGCTGCGCCGTGATCCTGGTGCGCCACCTTACAAAGGCCGTTGGCGGACCTGCCATTCAACGGGGCGGCGGCTCCATTGGAATCATCGGCGCTGCCCGGGTGGGTCTTCTGTTGGCGGTTGATCAGCAGGATGATGCGCGGCGCATCCTGGCCACCGTGAAAAACAACCTTGGCCCCTTTGACCCGAAGCAAAGCACGTCTTGGACCATCGCGCCTGGCCCTCGGCTGGAATATGCCGGAGCCGTGAACATGAGCGCCGATGACCTCTTGCAGGCGCAAGATGAGAAGCGCGGCCCTGGTCGTCCGGATCAGGAGCGCACGGAAGCCCAGGAATGGCTGTGTAAGACCTTGGCAGACGGCCCTATTCCTTCGGCAGAGCTTCGCGGTTTGGCTGAGGCGGCGGGATTGGCCTGGCGGACAGTTGAACGCGCCAGGAAAGAAATTACCGCCACTGTGAAACAGGGGGGCAGATGGGTGGTCGCCTTGAAGGGCAACTCGGAGGATCAAGACCGCCAAAAATCACAATATATGGAGATTGGGCGGTCTTCCCAGGCCGAAGACGTCAACCTGCTGAATAATGATGAGTTTCAAGACGGCCAAAAAGAGGGAGAAGCCAAGGCCGCCACAATGCAGGAAGCGGAAACCCCACCTCTTCGGCCCGGTGAAATCCTGTGCGCTGGTTGTGGCCGTCCTTTCACTCCGAAGAGTCCGAGTGCCCGGTACTGTTCTCATGAGTGTTTCACAGTCAGGGCGGCATGAAAGATTTTGAGGTGCGGGTTTGCTATTGGGACTGCGCCTATCCAAAGCTCCTAGTCAGGCTTTCCTTGGAGATGGGTATACGGGGCAGTATGTTGATGTTGAGACCGAAGGGGCAATCATCAACTTATCGAAGATGATGGGCTCCGCGCTGGCCACGGCCAGGTGCGCAGCTAAGCGCAGGGCCTCGATGTGCCGGTTCTCTTGGGGCAACGCGAGTCGCAGATGTTCCCGCAGTTCGCAGTCAGGACCACTAGCTGTGATGTGTCAGGAGGTTGTTCACTCGGTCTGAATCAGTCAGATTGGGTTTGCGAAGACTCAACTGCCGAAGGAGAAGCGAGTGAACATTTATAGAAATGCCAGATTGAAGTTGGCCCGTTGAGAGCAATTGATGGGACGGGTCTCGGAACGCACGATCTTCAAGGGGCTGGG
>Ga0265295_1002222_pt1 | contig 31606 bp, 43 predicted proteins | sample Munlansysbiofilm_FD_192503 | JGI IMG/M metagenome (GOLD analysis project Ga0265295, IMG submission 192503) | Leachate microbial communities from a municipal landfill in Southern Ontario, Canada - Methane capture system biofilm | ecosystem: Engineered > Solid waste > Landfill > Unclassified ... | reverse complement strand
AATCAGATAATTTTTCTAACTCTTTTAAAACTTGTTCATCACTTTTTGGTTTTAAAAGATGTTTTATGGATTCGTTATATGTTTTTAAATATTTCATATAATTTTTATTTTTTAAATTCTTGGACCTAATGTATTTTTATTTATTTTAAATTCCTCTGATTTATCATCTTCATAATTTTTAACTGTAACATCATCACCATCTATGGATAAAACTTCAACATTGATCCATTTTTTATTACCTGTGCTGTAGTATTTAAATTTAGATCCTTCCTCTTTATCAGTTTTTGGTTTAATTTCAAAATCCTTTACAATTTGTTTTTCAATATCAATAGTATATTCATCTTTTTCATTTTCTATATCATGTCCTTTTAATTTACCAGTTTCATCTCCGGTAGATGTTATTTTAATTGTTTTAATTTTACCATCTATGTTACATCTATATCTATTACCTATTTTAAAATCTCCTTCTCCTTCTGTTTTAACATCACCTTTTTCATCTAATTTTTTCCACATATTTTCTAATTCTTTTGCTTTTTTATCCCTTTCAACAGCAACTTTATTCATAGCTGCTTTATCGCCTGATTTTTCTAAGAATTTAACTTTGGCTTCTAAAAATTTTAGATTAAATTCATGTATTTTATTATCAATAATAATTTTTAATTTTGGGTTTTTTTCTGCGCCACCTTGTTTTTTTAAAACTTGTTCCATTTCTTTAAGTGCTTTATCTTTATAAAGATTAATAATTTGTTCAATTATTTTTTCTTTTTCTTTTAATGTCTTATCATCCATTTGTTTATCTTTTTCACCAGATTGTTGAACTTTCTTCTTATCTTCTTCAGATATTTCAACATCAGGTTCCATATCAGTTTCAGCTTCCTCATTTAAAAATTGATCATATCTAAGTATAATACTTTCTTTAGTAATTTTTTCTTCACCACCAAGTTGTAAAGTAACATTAGCCTTCTTTTGAATTTCTGCATTAATGATACCTAAATATTTGGTAAATATAGCATCAACTTCTTTACCACCTTTAATTTTTCTTATGTGTGCTGCTGCTTTATTCCACATTTTTTTTAAGAAGTCAAATATACCTTCATTTAATTGTTCATTACTATCTATAAATTCATTATATTTTTTCATTTTTAATATTTTAATTTTTAATTATATATTAATTATTCCTTATCATTTTTATTCTTTCTGATTGGTATTTCATTATATCAACATCAGAATGTTCTTTTAATAAATCAATAATTTTAACAACCATATTTGTAGTAATACGACAATCGGATAATGCATCATGGTATCCTGACATATTTAAACCTAATGCTGGTCCAATTTTAGACATTGATGAGCTAATTAATCCATTATCTCTTGTCGATGTACCTATTTTATTTATTAATTCTTTATAATTATCATCTGTTTCTGATAATTTTTGAATAAGTGGAATATAGTATAACTGAATTAATTGTTTAGTATCAAATACTTCATTATTAAATTTAATATTTTTTGATCTCATATTTAATAAGTTCATATCAAATTCAGCATTCTGAATCACTAACATTGCATCTTTTTGTTCTTCTACCCAATTATAAAAATTAGATAAAACAACTTCTTCATCTATATAATCTATACCTTTTTCTCCATATCTATTAAAAGATAATACCCAATTTATTTTAGAATCTTTTTCAGTTTTTTTCTTAAGAGTTTCTTCTGTTAATTTTATTTTTTGATTAAAAGAAGATTGTTCTTTAAAATCATTTTGATGAAAATCATAAATAGTAGATATTGCTGCAATCTGTGTTAATTGTACTTTTTTAGGACCACCTAAACCAGTGGTTTCTGTATCAACAAATACAAAATCTTTAGATTTTGATTTTTCTTCTAACCAATTTAAAAATTGTGGTATTGTTTTATACCATAATTTATGTTCTAATAAGAAATCTGAAAATTTTATTATTTTATCCATATTATTTAGTTATTTTTAATTTATATTCTTTTTTACCATAATTATATTCAATTTGTCCTAGTTCTCCATTATAATTCATTAAATATATTATATCAGTGGATTTTAATACAATATCATGATTATTTGTTAATTCATTTAATGATTTAATAAAGTCGTTTATTTTATTATTATCATTGTTGAAATCTTTGTATTTTATTATATCCATTTAAATAATTTAATATTTTATTGTATATATAAAAAATTATAACTATATTTGTAAAAATTTATAATTATGAAAATTACAAAAATTGAAAAAATTGATGGTATATATCATGTGACACAAACACCTAATATGTTTGAAAAATTTTTTGGTATTAAAGAAAGAACTGAAAGATATAAAACAAATGGTGAAGTATTTAAATATTTCCCAAATATAAAAGCTTTTTATTCATCCGATGGGAAACTTATTAGTTGGAGTGATAAAATATGTGAATTACTTAATAATTTTGATAGAAAATTTTAAAAATTAAAATATTATAAATATGAAATTACAAGAAAAAATTCAATCTGATCTAAAGATTGCTATGATGAATAAAGATGTTCCTAAAAGGGATTTAATAAGGGTTTTAATCGGTGAAATCAACAGAGTGGGTAAAGATGTGTCTGATGATGAAGTATCAAAGATTGTAAAGAAAATGACCGACAATGCAATTGAAATGAATAATCAGATAGAAGTTGATATTTTATCGGATTATTTACCAAAAATGTTAACCGAAAAAGAAATTGAAGACGTAATTGATCAATTTATTTCAGATAATAACATTGGTGGTATTAAGCAAATGGGATTGGTTATGAAATATCTTAAGGATGAATTTGGTTCATGTATTGATGGTAAAGTTGCTAGTTCATTAATTAAAAATAAATTAAAATAAATATGATTAAAAAATTAAAAAATATTAAAATGCATCATGCATTACTAATGTTGTTAGTTGGTTTTTTAATAGGTATAACAATAGTTTTAGTTGTATTTACTGAAATAATATAAATTAATCATTATGGTAAAATTAGTAAAACTGAAATATTCAGATAAATATTTTTATGTAAAATTAAAAATATTTGATATACTTGGAGTACCTGTTGGTATATGGGTTGGTATTGATGATAAAACGGTCTACAATTCAGATGAAATTGTATTTAGTGATGATTAATTAAATTTAACATTTTAAAATTTTTTATTATGAAAGAAAAAATAGAAAAAAGATTAGCAGAACTTTATAAGGAACAAGTTTACTTAACTGATAAAGACAGATATTGGTTACAGCCAATAAATAGTATGAGTAGAAGTGACTTAATTAAAATTAATTATGTATTAATACGAGAACTTGAAGATTTATTAAAAACATAACAATTATTATGAAACCTTATGTAGATTTAAGTGGAAAAGCAAAATGGTCACTATTTTGGGGTGACAAAGTGAAGAAGAAAATTAAAAAACTCTTCAAAAAATCAGCACGTAAAAAAGTTAAAATTGATGATTATCAGTATTAATTATTAATTTTAACTTTTTAATAAAAATATTGTATATTTGTTGTAATAAATAGTAAAATTTTGGATATGAAAAAATATAAAAAAAATAAATTTTGGTTCTTATGGGATAATGGAATAAAAAAAGAACCAAAAGATGGAGAAAATTATTATAGATTTGAATGGAAATTAAAATCAAAATTTCCGTTTGTATTTAAAGAAGTTGTTTGTTATACTTTAATAAATGATGTTTGGGTTGAACAACATCAATTAAATACATGTAGTGTTACCAAAACCTTTATACGTGAAGGAAAAGAAATGAGTAATAATAAAATAGTTGATACACCAAAACCAATAGTCCGTTCTGCCCCACAATCACCACATAAAAATGTTAATTAGTTATTTGTTATACTTTAATAAATGATGTTTGAATTGAATAAACTGATTAATTTTAATTATGGAACATATAGAATTTGAAATTAAAAAAATAGGAACACTTAAATATTCGAGATTGAAATCTTTGAGTATTTTAAGAAAAGAAATTAATTGTTTTGGGTATAATTATACAATGATAGAAACCAAATATCTATTGGATTCTTTATTGAATAATAAATTTGAAGAACGTTTTAATTGGGAACTTAAGATATGTTTTGATCAAATTTTTGATAAAATAGAATATATCAAATATGATAATGATCCATATAAATATGATGAACAAAATTTCCCTGTTAATTGGATTCCACCAATAGGTTAATTAAAAAATAATAACTTATGAAAGATTATACAATTACAACAGTTGTTTAACATAACATTTCATTTAATAACAATTATTTATGATAATTAGCGAAGAATTTAGGGAAAAATTAATAGAAGCAGGAATAGTGCCAGAAAATGTAGTAAAATTTACTACAGAAAATGATAAAAAAACAAGAAAGAATATTACAACAATTACACTTATTGATGGTACTGTGCATAAATTAATAGATGATTTTATATATTATGCATCAATAAAAAATAAAAAATGGTAAATTTTATTTAATAAGTATTTTTTATTTCAAAATTTATTTCTTATATTTGTCGTTATAAATATATGTTATTTTTGTTTCATGTATTAAAAAATTAAATTATGAAAGATACAATAAAAAACTTTGAATTAGGTAATTTTAATTTTCATGTTTATTCAATAGAAACAGAAGATGGTTATGTTAGAGGTATAGAAATAACTGATGCGTTTGTTGGGATGGAAAAAATAGGTTTTGGTGAAAAATTATCAATGACATTTACCGATCCACACTTAATTGAAGATAAAAATTTTAAACACGAAAATGAATGAAAAAAATATTAATAACTTAAAAAATATGTGTCAATTTATATTAAATAAAATTTGATTATGGAAAACTTTGCAACAGACAGACTTGATACTTTATTAGTTGAATTAAAAAGTCATAGATTAAATGAAGAAAATCTATTGAAAGAAAAAATAGGGATAACCCGACAATTTATTCGAGATAATATTGATGGGATAAATAAAGCAATAAAAATAATTGAAACGGCACTTACTCAACTAAGAGATATGTAATATCATTAAACATTTAAAATCATAAAAAAAATGAAAATCATAGTATTAATAATTCTGTTAGTATCATTAATTATTACCATAATATTATATTTATTATCTGTCTTTGTAGATAAAATTAAAATATTTTTAGGATTTAAAAAATATAAATATACTAATATAACAGGTTGTGGTATGTTAGATATTTATATGTTTCATAAAACAGACGATGAAGCATTAAAACATCATAAACATTTTGAATTTGTAGAACAAGTTGAACCTGTATATAAAAGAATAAAACCTATCACCAATGAAAAATAAAATACGGGAAGAAGTATTGAAAGTATTTGATCAAAAAGAATCAGTTGATCAAGTAGTTGAAAATATAATAGATTTAATAAGGAATGAAAAAGATTTCACATCTGATGATATGAAAAATTTTGCATCAAAATGTATAATATTAGGTCATAGAGGAATGACACCTGATAAATTATTAGATGAATTTATTGAAAGAGATTTACCACCTAATAATAATAAAATTGATGAAGATATTCCTTTATTAATAGGTTATTTAAATAGAAATTTTGGATATAATGGGTTTAAACCAATAGAAATTGGTACACCTGTATATCTACATAAAGATAGATATTACTTTAATATGGAACCTATTAATGGTGGACAATCTGTAATTCAAAAATTCTATAAAGACACATTACACAATTATATAGATTTTATTGATAAACTATAAATATTACTAAGATGAAAAAAAGAAAAATTGACATACTTTTAGACTTTATGAGTAAAGGAGATAAAATAAGTTCAATAAAACTAGTATCTACTTTTAATAAAGGAGTGAATCCAGAAGAAATGGAAATCATTGAAATTGCATCAGAATGTTATAAAGGAAAAGAAAACTTTTATAAAAGCTTAGGATATAATGTAGAAGATATTAAAGTTAAAGCTTGGGATGCCATTGTTAGAAATTATGGTAAACAACTAGATAACTGGTTAAAAAATAAACAATAAGTATGAATATAAGAACAGAAATAAAAGAATTATTAGATACACATAATTTATCATACGAAGATAAAAATGAATACATAGAATGTAAAGGAGGTTCTTATAGAATTTATATTATTGAAGAAAATCAAATAATAGATTATTCATGGACTAAAGTACCAAAAACATATTTTTATGATATATCACGAGAAAATGAAGAAAATGGTATTCATACCCTTTGGATCAAAAGTTTTGAATGGAATAATCAAAGAAAACATGATATCTTAATAAGCGGATTATTGTGTGATTTAGGTGTAATTAAACATAGATACTATGGTCGAATGTGTAAAGTAGAAGAAATTCCATCTAAAGAAGCACAATTATTCTTAGACGAAAATAGTTTTTATGGTAGAAGAGGAGCATCACTAACAGTCGGTTTAAGAGATAAAAAAACCGATGAATTGTTGATGTTAATGAGTTTTGGTTCTTCTCATTATGCTAGAAAAAAATGGGATTGTGAAGTAATTAGAGCAGCAACTAAAAAAAATTCACAAGTTGTAGGGGGAGCAAGTAAACTATTTAAACACTTTTTAGAAAAGTATCCTACTATAAAAATAGGTAAAGAAGATGTTAATATCAACACAATACTATTTTATGTTGATTATGATCATAAACAAGGAAATTCTATGCCAAGTTTAGGATATGAATTATATAATTATACAGGTTTTGGTTTTCATAATTATTGTTTAAAAGATTGTGTTTTTGGTAAACAAGGAGATATGTTTATGAGAAAACCACATAGACATAAAGAAGTTATGGAATGTATAAATAATGGAGAAGTAGTATCAATATGTAATGCTGGTAATAAAGTTTATATTTTTGATAAAAATAAAGGAAATCAAATTGATTCAAATAGTAATTTTATTAGTGAATAAAATAATATAAAATGAAAATAATAGAATGGTATAATGATTTTAGATACTTTATAAAAAGTATATTCATAGGTATAAAAAACTTATGGATATGGTTTCCTGTTATATGGAAAGATAGAAATTTTGATAACGGATATTTAATAGAATTAAATATTAAAAAATTAGAAATGATGCATAAATGGTTTTCTAATCCTAACAATACATATATAACAGAAGAAAATAGAAAACATATTGTATCAAGAATGAATACTGCAATAAGATTAATGAAACTAGTTGATGATGAATTTTATGCAATGGAATACCAAAAAGAAATAGAAAAATTATATGGTAAAAGTAAATGGGAATTTATACCATGTGACGACATGAAAGATATGTATGAAATTCAGATAAAATTTGAAAAAGATTATACAGAAGAAGAACTAGAAAAAATAAAAAAACATGAACACGAATTACTAATTAAATCAAGAAATAAACACATAAAGGCAAAAAGAATACTTTGGAAATTTATTGAACATAATATAGATTATTGGTGGGATTAAAAAAGACGGTTAAATTTAACCGTCTTTTCTTTTTGGATATTCTAATTTTTTATAGTTAGGATTATTAATATAAAATATATTCATTAATTCTTTTGTTTCTTTTTTATCCTTACCTAAAATATAAATATATTTATGTTTTTTTGGTGATTTTCTTTTTATTAAATTATTAATATCATTAATTCTTGTTGTTGTTAATATATCAACTATGTGTTTTGGTATTTTATCCCATAATATGGTAAATTTCTTATTCCAATTATTATCCCATTCGATATTATTTCTTTTACATACCCTTTTATAATATGATACTTTTCTAAAATTTCTACCTGAAGTCCAACCAATATTAGGGTTATTTATATCAAAATATACATAATCTGAACCAAAATTCTTACCTAAATATATAAAATTACAAGCTTGATAAATTGTTCCTATTTCTTTTGCTTCTGTATCAGAATATGCACTAAATAATTTAAAATTTGTATTATTAACCATCCATTTAATTGACCACATTATAAGTGAACTTGATAAATTTTTTGGTGTCCAATGAGCATTGGCACCTCTTGATATTAATTTTTCTATATTTTTAGTATTATCTCCTAGTATCTTAGAAAATGAATTTGGAGTTGCCATAATAATTACTGCACCAATTTCGTTACCATACATAGCGACAAATCTATGTGTTGGTCGGTTTGGCATTTTTCCTAACCATTCATATTTTTCAATAAAATCTTTAATTCTATTACACATAATTTTATCAGATGAATCAATATATTTAAATGTAAAGTCTGATATTTTTAAATTATTGTATGTTTTATTATCATTATTTTTATTATCAATTTTAATTTTATATTGATAACATACTTTTTCTTTTTGATATAATTTATATTTTATTAATTTATCAAACGTGTCATAATTCTTATCTATTATAAATATAAAATTATAACCATTTTTGATACAATAATCCTTTTTAATATTATTCTTTTCTTTGTGTATATTATACCAATTTGTTGATTTTATTTCTATAATTAAATTTAATTCTTTAATATAAAAATCAGGATAATAAATATGTTCTTTTCCATTATAAATATATCTTATTGATTTTCCTCTTTCTATATTAATTATATCATAATATCTGTCCAAAAAGTGTTTTTCATATGTCGATTGATAATATAAATCACTATTTTTATATTTAGTCACTTTTATACCAGATTTTATCATTTTATCTACAAATTCTTGAACATGCATTGGGTGTCTTTCTCCATATTTTTTATAAAATGATTTATATAATTTATCTTTTATAAATTCATTCTTCATAGGATTATCTGTACCATATTTATCTATACATGTATCTTTATATTGATCTCTATTATTATAATTTTTATCATTATACTTCTTTTTCTTAGTTAACAAACTTTTATTCTTAATATCATCATTTTGTAAAGGATATTTTACATTATATTTTTTTAAATTTGTTTGTATCCATCTATTTTTAATATCATCATTTTGTAAAGGAATAGTTGTACCATATTTATCTATTAATGATTTTTCTTTTTTTATTTTAAATTCATCTGTTTGTGTATAATACTCTTTTCCATATTTTTTTAAATTTGTTTCCTTTTGTTTATCTATATTAGTATAATTCTCGTCACCATATTTTTCTTTTTTTGTTTTTTTAATTTTTATAACAAATTCATCTGTTTTATTATAATGATCAACTCCATATCTATCCAAATTTGTTTTTTTTATTTTATCTTTTGAACATTTAACAGAACATGAATAATATCCATAATTATCTATATTTCTTCTATAAGAAAACATAGTAATTTTTTTAATCTTTCCACATACATCACATTTTACATCAATTTTTTGAATTGATGCATCAGGTAGTTGTTCTGGATTAATAGTTATTTCATCACCTGACTTAATATCAAATCCTAATGATTTATAATATGTTATATTTTTATTTGTTGTTTTAATCTTTAAATCTTTAGTTAATATCATATTATCGTATTTAATATTTTTGTTATATCATCATTATATTTAATTTTTATTAAAGTCAAATTATTTTCTTTACAAAATGATTCTTTAATCATATCTCTTTTTTGAATATTTTTAAAAGATTCCTTACCACCAAAATATTTAAACGGTTTATAATGTTGTTCACCATTAAATTCAATACAAATATTATGATCAGGTAAATAAAAATCAAATTTTAATGGTTTCTTAAATTTACACCCATTAAATGGTTTTTGTTGTTCATACTTTATATTATTTATATCTAAATATTTTTTTATTTCTTTCTCACCTTTTGATAATTTACATATTGGGCAACCTTGTTTATTATGTATATGGTCTTTAGGTTTTTGTTCAAATGTATTATTACATATTTTACATTGTATTTTTATTTTAGTATTCATATTTATATATGGAGATAAATAATTAAAAATATCATTATGTATTAATTTAGATTTATTTAAAAATATAATAGAATATTTTTTATTTACTGTCTTTTTTAATTTGTTATGGTTTTTAAAGTGATTATTTGGTAATAATTTTAAATATGTGGTTACTCCATATTTTTTAAGATTAGTTTCTTTTTGTTTATTATAATTTTTATCAATATTTTTTAATTTATTTTTTATTTCTTTAATATTAGATACATTTTTAACTCCATATTTTTCTAAACATGTATTTTCAGTTTTTATAATTTTACATTTATTACAATAATATAAGCGTTTTAGTGAATTTGTTAATTTAAAATATGTTTTATATTCAATGTGTTTTATTGTTTTGCATATATCACAAGATACTTTAATTTTTTGATGACTACCAATTGATAATTGTTCCGGATTAATAGTTATTTCATCACCTGATTTAATATCAAATCCTAATGATTTATAATATGTTATATTTTTATTTGTTGTTTTAATCTTTAATTCTTTAGTTAATATCATAAATTATATTTTTATTGTTAAAAATTAAAATGTATAAAATTAATTTAATAGTTCATACTATTATGTATATATAAAAATAAAAAAGTTTAATTTTTATATAAATAAAAAAGGGTGTACAATGTACACCCCATTTTAAATATATTCATATTAATTAAATTAATACACCATTTGTATCTTTAACTTCGATAGCCATGAATTGCTTCTCTGGGAAGAATCCAACGTCAGCAACTGCATATCTAGATCTGATTAACATCCTTGGAGCCCAAGTTGCTTCAGAAATAAGAGAAATAGACTGTGCCATTAAGTAAGGAAGGAAAAGAAGACCTGGTTGATCTACTGAATTCTTTCTACCTAAGAAAATTCTATTGTCATCCCATCTCATATAAGGATCCACATATAAAGTCATATTACCTACTTTACCAACTGGATATAATTGTCCATTAGTATTTAAATTAGCACCACCAACAGGAGGGTTAATTGTATAACTAGCTACATCTTGTAAAACAGATGCTAAGTTACCGTTTGTAATAACGTATTGAGCAGGACCTACACGACCTTCGTTAGCGATATAGTTAGAAGCGTTGTTTACTTTAGAAACAAGTTTTCTTTGTACTGAATGAGTAGTTTCACCACCTGGTGCTACTGTTCCAATATAAGTATCAACATCAAAGTCAAATTTAGATACTGTTCCAACTTTAGGAGTAGTATGAGAAGTTCTATTCTTAATACCAAGTTCTTTAACTTTTTGAACGATTTCCTTAGAAATAGTTTGAGAAAGTTCGTTAATAAGAACTGATTCAAGCTTTTGTACTATATCCATACCAGTTGAAGCTTTAATATCTTCAATTTCAGTTCTCTTAAGAGCTGATGTGATTTCTACTGTACCAACTTGGATAGTTTTTGTGAAAACATTTGGTCCAATTTGTCCTGGATAAGTTCTTTCGTCATCTTGTCTATTCATACCTTTAAATAGATTCCAACCAGCTGAGAAACCAGGAATATGATCTTCCATTACTGATACTAATTGAATAGAAACACCTGATAATTGAACAGTTGTAGTACTAGTACCTGATAATGTAGAAACTGCATTAGCTTCTAATTTATCTACTATTGATCCACTGTTATCAAATGTATTCTTATTTGCATCAAAATAGTAAGGCTCTTTACCTGATTCAAAAGCTTGTCTGAAAATTCTAAACATTGGAGTACCGTCAATTCTAGAGAAACCTAAGAATTCCATCCAACCTGTTTTTGGAGTAGTTGATGCAGTGAAATTTTTAATTTCAGTTGCACTTGCACCACTTAAATTAACAAACATTCTTTTATCAAGACCACCAACCATTTCAGTAATCTTAAGCTCTTTCATTTGAGCATATAGGTTAGTTTTTAAAGTATCAACGTTATCACCGTCAACTTTAAATACAAGAGGTCTATCATCATCTTCTTCTAATCTATCATCATAACGGAAGTCAACGAATAATAGATCAATTTTTGGAGAAGCGGCTGGTTTAACAGCTACTAGATCTAAACCAATGGTTTGAGCTGCAATCTTCATAGAGATTGGAAGTAAGTTCTGACCTACATCACCAGAACCTGGAGTATCACCAGCACCCCAAAGTGCACCTGGTGTAGTTGAAGGTTGTGGAGATAAAACTGCTCCCATACCTGTAATGTTACCTAACGCTGCGTAAGAAACATTTTCATTGATTTGGTGTAATTCAGCGTATTCTGACATCCAACTTCTTTTTTCGCCATCTGTTACATGAAGAGCTTCAAGAATTGGAGACCATTTTTTTTCAGCTTTTGCTTTGTCTACTAAATAATTCATTTTTATTTTTTAATTTTTGAGACTAATGTCTTTTTCTTTTTTTTGTTGTAATGTTATATATTTAACTAAAAAACTCGTTTTTTCCCATTTTTAGCCTAAATAACAAAACATTACAAATTTTTAAATACATTAAGATATCTATCAACTTGATTTTCAGTTAACTTAACATCATTAACATATTTTTTGTTTTCGTTTAATACTAATTTTTTCTCATTTAATTTTTCTAATCCTCTGCTGTTCCAGAATGATTCCATTTTAGCTTGAGATGCTACTAAATTTGGATAGAATTTAGCTTGGGATAATACACTTTTCTTTACTGTGTCGTTTAGATTGTTCCAAATATCTATTAAATCATTAGGAATTGCGTCAATAAGAATTTCTTCTTCTGTCTTTTTATTTTCTAATGACTCTCTCATAATTTTTAGAACATCTTTTTCTGATGCATAAGTGCTTTCGTTCATTGCAACTATGACTTTTTCTTTATCTTCTCTTGATAATTCGTTCCATGCAGTTTTGTTTTTTTCTGATAAGAACATTAAGAAGTGTGGTTGTGCTTCATCAAAAGCTTTACGTTTTTTAGCTTCTGTTATTAGTTGTGATATACTATCTTTAATAGATTTTTCATTTTCGTATAATTTATCACCTACGATTCTAATTTTTGATTCGTGTACTTGTATTTCTTCTATTTCAGTTTGAACTGGTTCTTGAACTTGACCTTCAACTGGTTCTTGAACTTGACCTTCAACTGGTTCTTGAACTTGACCTTCAACTGGTTCTTGAACTTGTGTTTTAATTGGTTCAGATAGTTTAACAATTGCGAATCCATCATTTGGGTTATAAGATAATATTTCACCTTCTTTTTCACCTTCTGATGTTTCAATTGTTACTGTTGTACCTGGTATTAATTGAGTTTCTGTTTCTTGTGTTTGAACTGGTTCTTCAATTATTTCTTCTTCTTGTGTTTGAACTGGTTCTTCAATTATTTCTTCTTCTTGTGTTTGAACAGGTTCTTCAATTTCTTCTTCCTCTTCTTCGATATCATCAAATTCTTCTGGTAAATCTTGATCTTCTGTTGGTAGAAAATCATCATCTTCATCATCATAATATTTATCAACATTTGCAACTTTTAAGTCAGATATTCTTTGTTCTTCGTTATCTATATCTTCATTAATTAATTTAGAATCTTTTAAACTATCAATAGTTTTATCTAAACTTTCTGCAATATATTTAGAATAAGCTTGTGTATCTGATAAATTTTCAGCGATATATTCAGAATATGCTATATTGTTATCAACATGTTCTGCAACATATTCTGTATAGTTAATATTATTATCTACATGTTCTGCTAAATATTCAGCATATTGTATATTATTATCAACTTGTTCTGCAACATATTCAGAATATTTTACACTATTATCTACATATTCTGATAACATTTCAAAATTTTGTAAATTAAATTCAGTGTGTTCAGCTAGATATTCTGCATAATCAATAGATTTATCAAGATTTTCTGCTAAATATTCAGAGTACTTAATAGTTTTATCTACATTTTCAGCAATATATTCAGAGAAATCAATAGATTTATCAAGATTTTCAGCAATATATTCTGAATAATCAATAGTTTTATCTAGTTTTTCTGCAAGATATTCAGAATATCCTACTACTTTTTCTAGATTTTCAGCTAAATAATCATTATGTTCAATTAGCTTTTCAGTTCTTTCTTTTAAACTTGTGTTTTCAGTAACTAAGATTTGAATATTTTCCGCTAAATAATCAAGATACTTAGTCATTTTACTATGGTTTTCTATAAGAGATTCATAATATTCAGATAGTTTTTCTAATCTTTCTGGATCATTACCATGTTTAATATTATTTTCAATCTGTTCTTTAACAATAGCAAGCTCAGATTTTAGATACTCTGTATATTCAACCATTTGTTGTTGAGTTACATGATCGTTGTTGTTCATTTCGAATAATTTGTTAATTTTTGACTCATCGGACATATCATAAACTCTAAAGTTTGCCGATTCGTTAAAACCTAAGCTTTCGTTTAATGACCTTAATTCCATTCTAGCAGAAGAAAATCCTGGGTCAGCAACGGCATCATAGGTAAATAATTTTTTAATTGTTACAGTTCCATCTGATTCAGTTATACCGGCAGCTCTAGATGATACAAAAATAGGACACCCATCCTGAATTAAAGCTTGTGCTTCTTTTCCATAATGGGTACTTAATAATTGAATTGAACCTTCAATTAAATTTTTGCTTTCATTAAATCTTACATCCTTTAAAACGTGTGAAATCCTTGATAATGAGATATCGAAGGCTTCTGGATGGTCAAATTCACCATAAACTGCACCTAAAGTTTTAATTCTTTCATTTAATTCTTGTAAATGAGGAAGAAATTTATCTTTAGTATAAATCCTATCATTTCTGTTTTTAACATCAAATTCAGTAAAAGTACCAGAAAGGATAAATTTTTTATCTTTTTTATCAGATGCACTTTCATTGAGTAATAGTCCATTAGAACTACTTTCAACAATAAGTACGGGTTTCATTTCCATAATTTATTATTATTTTTTGCAATATATTTATTGTTATATATTTAAAATAAATAGTCATTTTTTTCCATTTTTATAGGTGTAAATAAATGGTGAATTTGATTAGGACAAACTAAAATAATTTATATATAATAATAAAAACTAAATCAATGATATTAACGGATTTTATAGATTTAATAATAAATAAAGGAAATATAAATTATTATAAAAAATTTAATAATAATTTAAAAATAGGTGATAATTTAAAAATTAATATAAATAACTTACCTAAGAATAGTAGATATGAAATTGATGTAAAATGTGAAAATTGTGGTATTATAAAAAGATTACAATATTGTAATTATAATAAATATATGATAAATAAAAATAAATACACTTGTAAAAAATGTACTTTAAAAAATAACAATTTATTAAAATATAATGTGGAAAATGTATTTCAATTAGAATCTATTAAAGAAAAAATTAAAAAGACAGTTAAAGAAAAATATAATGTTGATAACATATCACAATTAGAAGATATTAAACAAAAAAAGATAAAAACTAATTTAAATAAATATAATACAAAATACCCATTATCAAATAGTATAATAAAAGAAAAAATTAAAAAGACAGTTAAAGAAAAATATAATGTTGATAACATATCACAATTAGAAAACGTTAAACTAAAAAAAATAAAAACTTCTTTAAAGAATTATGGTGTTATTCATCCATCAAAATCAGATATTTTTAAAGATAATATAAAAAGTACTAATTTAAAAAAATATGGAGTTGAATGGAATTTTTTAGATTTAAATATTAAAAATAAAATAAAAAAAACAAATTTAATTAAATTTGGTTACGAAAATCCATCACAATCTGATGTAATAAAAAATAAAATTAAAAATTCAAATATATTATATAGTCATAAAAAAATATATGAAAATAATAATAAAATAGTAGACATAATAGATAATGATTATATAATGAAATGTGATTGTAATAAAGATCATACATTTAAAATTAATAGAGTTTTATTTTATAAAAGAAGAGAAACTAATACAATAATATGTACAATATGTAATCCTATTGATAAGAAACAATCAGGTTTAGAATTGCAACTTATTAACTTTATTAAAGAAAATTGTGATCATAATATAATTTTAAATAAAAGAAATATAATAAATCCATATGAATTAGATATTTATATACCTGATTTAAATTTGGCATTTGAATTTAATGGTGTGTATTTGCATAATGAATTAAATAAATCTAATAATTACCATTATAATAAATCAAAAATGTGTAAAGATTTAAATATAAACTTGATACATATTTATGAAGATGATTGGATTTATAAACAAAATATTACTAAATCTATGATATTAAATAAATTAAACAAAATATCAAATAAATTTTTTGCCAGAAGATGTAAAATTAAACAAATAAACGATATATCTATTGTTAAAACGTTTATGAATAAAAATCATATACAGGGATATACTACATCTACTATAAAATTAGGATTGTATTATGATAAAGAATTAATTAGTATGATGTTATTTAAAAATAATAATAATGATTATGAATTAGTCAGGTTTTGTAGTAAATTAAATACTGTTGTTATTGGTGGTGCTAGTAAATTATTAAATTATTTTATTAATAATTATAGATTTAATGAATTAAAAACTTTTTCAGATATCGGATATTCTACTGGTGATTTATATGAAAAAATAGGATTTAAATTCGATAAATATATTAAACCATCATATTATTATGTTGTTGATGGAGTAAGAATCCATAAATCCAATTTTAAAAAACAAATTTTAACTAAAAAGGGATTTGATAAAAATAAAAGTGAACATCAAATAATGTTAGAAAGAAACATATATAGGATATATAATAGTGGATATAAAAAATACATATTAAATAAATAATATATAAATCTTAAAATGCCATTCTGGTCTAAATTGAAAGATTTTAAAGAAAAAATATCATTAATAACTGGTATTGTAATATTATTAACCGGTATTGGTATCTTTCCATTAACTAAATCCATAATTAATACAGTAAAAACTACATCTTATATAATAAAAGATTATCCATCATTAAAATCTGATTATGATTCATTAACGATAAGAATTAAAATAATAGAAAAGAAATTAGAAGATTATTCATTAATTAAACAAAGTGTCATTTATTTAATGGAAGATAATGATGTTATTAGTGGATTATTAAGAGCAAATATGCAAAAAATTGATAAAAAAAATTATGGAACAGTTGTATTAATATATGACTATACTAATAAAATATATACTAAAAGATTAGTAGAGGTAAAAATAAGAAAATCAAATAGTTCTGGTGATTTATATGTATTTGTTCCTTGGGGTGAAACTTTATGGGGAACTCCAATAACTAAAAAATTCGCAGTTAAATGGCACGAAGATGAAGGTAAATACTTTTTTATTGATAAAAATGGTGATTTTTATTTAATATATGAAATAGATATAAATAAAACAATTAGATATTAAATTTTATAAAAATCTTTTATATCTTCCATATTATCATACACCCATAAAACAAATTCATTGGCATTTATATTTTTTTGACCTTCTCTAATTTCATTCTTATATCCTAATTTAATTAATGTATCATTAATATGTTCTAATGTAGTTTGTCTAGCTTTTGCTTTCTTCATAATACTAAAATCTAATATTATTAACTGTACTAATTTTTTTTCTTTTTCTACTATATCTGAAAAAACTTCATCTTGTCTATCTGTATAATAATCACTTATATTTATTTTATCTAAAAATGATTCTTTTTTTGGATTAAAATTTTTAATTTTCTTTTTAAGAACTGTTGTAATTATATCACTGTTATCTTTTACCCAATCAGAGAAATCATCAGGATTATAACCATCTTCACTTGCATATTCCATTTTTAATTTAAGATCATCATTCATTATCCTGTCTAATTTTAACCAATTATCACTACTTATAATATTATTCTTTTTATTTTCAAAATCAGATATAATATCCCATATTAAATATGGGTACATATTTATTATTTTTTCATATGTTTGTAATCTTTCTTCTTCTGTTATAATACTATCGGTATTTGTATTATCATTTGATATTATATATTTTTTAAATGTATCAAAATCACCATAATTTGTGAAATTTCTTAATTCTTTATCTTCTGTCATATATATATCACCATCAACAATTTTTAATGCAAATAAGTCATCATCTTTTACACTTTGGAAATATATTGATTCTGATTCCTCGAATGATTCTGGATTTAAACACATATAATTTAATGATTTTAATATTTTTAATAATTGTTTAAATATTTCATCATTACTTAATTTCTTATTATCACCATAAATAATATCATAATCATCATATTTGTCTATATATTTACTATAATTCTTATTTCTGTTTTTTATTATTCTTTTATATGTTTCTTCTTCAATATCCCATTCGTAATCATAATCATAATTATATCTACCATAAGATTTAGATACTTTTGATGGATCTCTTTTGACTGGTAATTTTTCCCAATCTATTTTTATACATACATCTACCAATTTTTCTAAGTGCTCTATATCTTGTGTTTCTTTAAAAGTGTGTTCATTTTGATAACCAACTGATAAATTTGTACATTCTGGTATTATACCCATAAAAACACCTGAATCACACCACATTCCTGTTTTATCATCTTCATATTCTAAACCATGTTTTTTAAATTCATTTGATAATGCATCTACAAAATCATCAGAACAACATTTTGAATATGACTGTTGTGATATAATAGAACTAAATCCTTTTCTATCAAATGCTATACATTTTTCATAAGTTTTGAAAATATCCTTATATGATTTTAATGCTTGTTTAGATCCCCAAGTTCCTGTTGGTGATGTAACACCTTCTTCCCCTCTAAAAAAATAATATAAACCTGGAATACCGGATTCTATCATTTTTATCATAATTACTATACCTGCCTTATCATCACCACCTAAAGTAGTTGTTCCATCAGTCATTATTATATCATCTTGTATTACATGATATACTCTTTTATATTCTCTCGAATATGTGTCTAGGTGTCCACAAAACATAGTTTTAGAATTTCCTATTTTTATGAAAAAATTACCATGTTCATCTTCTTGCATACCATCTGGAAAAAACTCTTTTAATGTTTTTTCTTTTCCAAATGTTATTTGCATCTTTGTTAAATTAAGAAATAATTGTTTTACACTACCATCCATAGTATAATCTGGTTCTTTATAATCTTTTGGTCTTATTGGTATATTTTTAGTATTATAAAAAGGGATATCATTATATTTATTATATCTATTTGATCTTTTTGATTTTCTTTTTCTTTCTTCTGTTGATTCAAATAATTTTTTCATTATTTATTAATTAATTTTATTATATATATTAAAAATTAATTTAGTTTTTTTATATATAATAAAAAAATAATAAATTACTATGGTTAAAACTAAATATAAATATTTTTTATTAGAAAAATTAGTTGATGGTGAATTAAAATATTATGTTTATGACTGGGATGATAATGTATTAGTTATGAGTACATTAATACATTTAGATAAAATGGTTGATGGTAAATGGGTACCATTAGATGTATCAACATCAGAATTTAGAGAAGTTAGAAAATATATAGATGAATGGAAAAAAGGAGAATCTAATTTATGGAGATATAGGGATGGTGATCCAAATAGTCCATTTAGTGATTTTAGAGATTGGGGACCAAGAGGAGAAAATGCTTTTGTTGAAGATACAATAAAATCTATACGTAATAATAATTTTGGACCATCTTGGTATAAATTTTTACAGACGTTAGAAGACGCTAGTATATTTATGGTTGCAACAGCAAGAGGACATGAACCAAATACAATTAGAAAAGCAATAGAATGGATAATATTTAATGTATTAGATAGTAAACAAAAATCAAATATGGAAAAAAATTTAAGGCATTTTAATAAAATATTTGATATTGATGATAGTAATTATAGTTTTGAAAAATTGGTTTCTAATTATTTAGATTTATGTGATTATATAGGAGTATCATCAAATTATTTTAAAAGAAGATATGATATGGGTGGAGAAGCTGTTAATCCAGAAAATGGTAAAAAAGTAGCAATAAAAGAATTTGTTAGAAAGGTAAATGATTATGGTAAATATTTAAATAAAAAAGTAAAGGTTGGTTTTTCTGATGATGATTTAAGTACTGTTCAACATGTTTATAGACTAATTAAAAATGAATTATCATTACAATTTCCAATTGATTTTTATGTATATCATACAAAGGATAAAATAGATAGATATGTTCAATGAAAAAACTCCGATTAAAAATCGGAGTTTGTTTTTTCAATTTCTTCTATCTCATCATCACTCAAACCAACAATATTTTTTAATATCCATTTATTATCAAATGCTTGTTCACCCATGTCATCTGATATATTTGTCATTCTTTTTGCGATTTTTATGCGTTCTTGTAATTTTTTAATTCTTTTCTCTTGGTTAATATCCATGATAATTTTCAATTATTTTTTAAACAATTCATTTTGTATTGTTTCGAGTGATTCTAAAATAGATTGTTTTGTACCGTCAATAATAACATCATATAAACTAAAAACATTATGTTCCTTTGGTGTTTCTTCCATATATTTAGTTTCATTCAATAATTCATCTATATCTGATTGAAACTTTAAATAAAAATTGAAGATTTCATTATCTTCAATTAAATTATTAATCATATTTGCATCTTTTCCTGATGATATATAATCAGATATAAAATCTTCTAAATCTATCATTGTTATTTCTGAATTTTTAGTAGATTTTAATGTATCTTCAATCATTTCTATTAATTCTGATTTTAAATCAATATAAGAATCATCTAATCTTTCTTTAATATCATCAAAATCCAATTTTTCAAATAAAAATGATGAATATTTTTTAATTTGCATAATTATTAATTATTTTTTAAAATATTTATTCAATATAATATTAAGTTTTTCTACTGTGTATGGTTTTTGTATATAATCATTAAAACCTGATTTTAATATTTTTTTTTCATCATAACCATTAGCCGAAATCGCAATAATATCTAAATCTTTATGTATTTTTCTAATTTCTTTTGTTGATTCTATTCCATCCATTATAGGCATTCTAATATCCATTAATATTAATATATTATTATCTCTGTTAGTCATAATATCTAATGCTTCTTTTCCATTTGATGCTTCAAATATTTTTATTTTTTTATTAAATGAACTAACAATTATTTTAATAATATATCTATTAACATCTATATCATCAACAATTAAAATATCTTTCATTTTATGTATTTTTTATTCTTCGTTTATAATCTCATTATCATCTGTATCCATTATATCAGTTATATCTTGTGCATCCTTTAATCCAAAAGTAAATTCAATATTTCCTAAATTATCGTGTCTATTTTTGAATACTTCTAAATAATTACCATGTACATCATAATATAACATAAGACAATCACATTCTTCAACTTCTTCATCATCTAATATATTACCTTCTTCATCAATTGTTTCACCTGGTTTTGGAATACCTGAAAAAGAACATATAATTTTTTCATTATTTATATTAATAAATTCTAGATATTTTACGTCAATATATAAGTCCATTTCACCATCAAAATCCCTAATAACTCTGTATTCTAAATCTTCTAATTCTTTACCTTTTATACTTTCTCCTTTAATTTCTGATTCTATTGGTTCTGGTAATGGGTGAGATGTGTCAGGTCTAAATCTATCTAAAAACCCTTCAAATGTTTTAATATTTTTCATAGTGAATTATTATTTTTAATTTATATATTAAATAAAAAATATCAACTTAGTATTTTTAGTGCTATTTTTTCAGTAAAAATTTTCATATCATTTATAGATATAGAATCTATACTATCTAATTTTGTATGAATTCTACTCATTATTGAATAATCAGGTATATTATTAATAATTGGTAATGATGTTATAACAGTACTATCTATATTTTTATCCATTAAAATCATTGAATCATTGAACGGTACACTTATAACTAATGGATTAAATTCTTTAATAATTTTATTTTCCAACCTACTACCTAGTTTACCTATAAAAAAATTATTACCCCCTAGTCCTGTTAATTCTAAATTAAGAACATGTTTTATTTTACCAAAATATTTTGATATAATATCACTAGCTAATCTTTTTGATCCAATTCCAAAACAAGGTGGCTCTTCACCATCTATTATTGCTATATTTATATCTGGATTTAATTTTTTTAATAATAAACAATTTATTATAGATGCAGAATTATCATTTGCATTATCACAATTTGGATTATAAACATCGTGATGTGCAATTGCCATCATATCACTATTACCTTTTAAATAAATATTGTAGAAATAATTATTTTTAAATATACTATCATTAAATTTTATTATTTCATAATTTAAATTTAATTCATCTATAGTATTAATAATAAACTTTAATCTTGGTGAGTATTCGTCTATTCCGTTTTTGTATGCACCATGTGTATTTCTTACTTTACAAAAATCATATATTTTATCATATATCATATTAATATTTTTTAATCATTAATATCATGTAAATTTATTAAAGAATCTAATTTACCATCTTTAAGCAAAGATAATAAAAATTCTGATAAATCTTCCTTATCTATATGTTTTTCTATAAATTTTTTTGCTATTTTATCTGTTATATTTCCATTTTTAACATCACTAAGTAAAGATAATATATATTTATTATAGTGACTAGATATATTTGTTGGTATTGGTTTTCCTTCTTCATAATTATTTAAAAATTCCTTTTCATGATGTGATAAACTAGATTTACCAAATTTAGACATCTTATCAATTATCCAATTTAATTTTCTATCACTATTTAAATTTTCACAAAATAAATTAAAATTATTTATCATATTTTAAATTTTTTTTATATTTCATATCCAATATTACCATTTTCTATGATAATATTTTTATATAAACCACCTTCTATTGTACCATTATAAAAAATACCATTATTCCATACACAATTTTTTATAAACCCATTTCTCCATATAATATTATATATTAAACCATTATACATTGTACCTGTTATCCATTCTCCATTTTCAAATGTACCACCATACCATTCTCCATTATGAAAAATTCCATTAATCCAATGTGTATGGTCTTGATTAGTTGCACTTTGTGGTACACCATCAATTAAAACAAGTGTTGAGTGCATTTCACCACTCATAAATTCACCATTTTCCCAAGTACATCCTTGTATTTTATTATATGTTCTAGATATTCCATTCAATGAATAAATAACACCATTTGTATTCATTGAATTATAATTAGTGCCAAATCTAGTTAATATATCTTTTTTATATGATGATAATTTACCATTTTTCCATACTCCGTTAGAAAAATCACCACCATAAAATGAACCATTATGCCATATATCACCAATAAAAATACCATTATAAAAATTACCATTATACCATAATGAATTACTTAAATATCCATTATGAAAATTCCCATTTCTGAATTTTGATGCATTTATCCAACCATCATAAAAATCACCACTCATAAATTCTGGGGATGAGAAATAAAATGATAATGTAAGTCCAGTATCTAAATATTGATCATATTCATCAACATAATTATCATTTGATAATGTAAAATCTGCACTATAATTAACAATAAAATCTAAATCTATACTTTTTGGTACATCTTTTATTGTTCTTGTTCTTCCAAATATACCATAATGAAAATTACCTTTCTCCCATACTCCTCCTAAAAATTTAGATTTTGATATATCTTTACCATTAATATTAATATTTCCAAATTTTATTAAATCTATGCTAATGTCATAACTATAAAAATTTCCATCTTTCCATCTACCATTATACCATGTACCACTATACCATGTACCATTCTCCCAAACACCATTTACCCATATACCAGAGTACCAAACTAAACCATTTTCATCTTCGCCAATTATAGCATCTTTAACTTCTGCATTTAAAAACCAGTTGTATTTTATTTTAACATCATCAATTCCTAATCCACCAACCATTATAAATGTTGGATCATTAAAATTTACACCTACCGTTTTGCTTGTTAATATATTGGACATATCTTATTATTTATTTTAATCTATCAATTTTATAAATTTACAATACCACTCACCATTAGATGATAATATTTTCAATCTTACATTTCCTGAATTTATATCACTACTAAATGATATATTTGATGTGTCTCCTATGTCATTAGTAGAAGTATCAACAATATTAGATATAATAGTATTATTTACCAAAACTATTGTACCTGCTCTTAAATTAGTTGTTCCACTATATACACAATAATGGTAAACTTGATAATTGTTTAAAGATGAATCATATGAGTCTATTATAACTTCACTTGTATTTATATATGTAATTCCTGTTATTATAGATTGTGGTTTATTACCATATGTTATTTTACCATTACTTTGATCAAAATATAACATGTGGTCATTTTCATTATATGTTGTTCCTGATATATATAATGAATTATCATCAAATCTTAATGCACTAGACGATACTAAGTTATCACTCATTTTATATTGTATATGACCATCGGAGCCAGCTGGTACAAATTTATGTGTATGTGAATTTGATGTTAATGAATTTGATGTTAATGATGTTATATCAGATGGTAAACCCATTGTAACTTGTCCTGTTGATGTTATATCAGTAAAATCCATACCATTACCAGCTGTTACTGATGTTACTGTACCAGTTCCTACAATTATATCTGGCATAAATCTATCTGGTATTTTCCCAGTATCTTTATCTTCCATTATAAACTCTATTATACCATGATCAGTTCTAGTCCATGCCCTATTTTCATATGTATTTAAAAATAATTCACCTTTATATATTGCATTATCAGGCCATCCCATTGTATGATCATCACCAATTGTATTATAATTTTCGCCAGGATTATTACCAAATGGGGATACATCAAATACATCTGTTAACTTTTGAATCATTCTAGCCCCTAATACTGATTTACTCATTTAATGATTTTATTATTTTTATTTATATATAAAAAATTAATTTTTAATTTAATTATACATTTCCTTGTGCAATTGTAACAGATATATTAAAATCAGGTGCCGTAAAAAATATTGCACCTGATCTATCACCCTGTGTTGATATAGATACATTTATAATTTGATTTCCTGTACCATATTCGGGAAAATATGTTATCCATGCTGATGTTGGTATGCTACTCCATGTAAGATTAGTATCTACTTCTATTGTAGATGTTCCTCCCATTTGTGGTATATATATTGTTGATGGACTTACATTAAAATATGGAGTAACTAATGTAGTTATAAGTAAAGTATCACCATAATAATAAACAGAATCAACTATTATAAATGATCTATAATGATACGATGTATCTTCTGATAAATTAAATCCTGGAAAACTAGATACATCAAAATAATCAGTTGTTAATGTACTACCTATTACTGTTGTTGTCCATGATCCACTAGACTCTAATTTATGTTGCATTCCATATGTATCAACATCTTTATAACCCTTTATATTTAAACCACCTGTGCCTAAAATTTTTGTTTGTGATGATGTTCCTTGTTTTGTTCCTAATGAATAATGTGGACCATTTTGTACAAAAAATATACTATTTATCATTAATTATTATTATTTTTATGGTAATGATGGATAACTACTCATATTAAAATGAATATACTTAGATTCACCAATAATACTACATGTCCATGATAATATATATCTACCAATAGATGATGTTAGTCCTGTCAAAGAACCATTTATTCTTTTAAGTACAGAATTACTACCAGTATCTGTACATGTACTTATTGTTACATTAATTGATGTTGTTTCTGGTATAATTATTAAATTACCAGATGCTCCATTTGTTAAATTTGTCATATTTAATGTAAAACTACTAGGTGATGTTACCACATAATTAAACCCATCATTTATATTCCAATTGACTACATATGGTGAAATCAAATAACCAAGATCTTGATATGGATGAATAAAACCTTCTTGTACACCACCATATGTTATTTTACCATTACTTTGATCAAAATATAACATGTGCGATGTACTTTGTGATGTAGTACCAGAAATATATAAAGATTCACCATCAAATCTTAACGCACTAGATGATACTAAATTATCACTCATTTTATATTGTATATGACTATCAGATCCAGCAGGTACAAATTTATGTGTATGTGAATTACTTGTAGTTTCATTAATAGTTGTTGATGTTATTGAACTAGGTACACCTAACATTATTGTACCAGCAGTTTGTAAATTACTTATCGGACTACTACTTAAATCTATTGCTGATAACCCACCACCAATAAATATATCTGTTACTGTTCCTGTTCCCGCAATTAAATTAGGTATAAATCTCATTGGTATTTTACCTTCATTATCAGCTAAAACAACTTCAGGTATATAACTAGTATCTTCTGTTCTTACCCACATTTTATTATCTGCTATATTCAAAAATAATTCACCTTTATAGATATCAGTAGGTAGCCAACCTTGTGTATGGTCATCGGTTAAAGTTGATATAGTAGGTACTACTGTTGTTTCATCAGAATACTTTTGAATTAATCTAGCACCAAATACTGTTTTTGTCATTTTTATGTAAATTTTTTTTATCCACTTATTACGGTATCATTATCCTTATTTGCATCAAATATAAAACTAGTATAAATATTTGCATCAATAACATTATAACTAAATGTCCTTATACTATCAACTCTAAATGGAAATGATGTTTTTTTATTTTTACCAATTCTAATTGCTTCTGATGGTAAATATGTTAATCTATTATCCTTTATATCTTGTGGATTATATATCTTTAAAACAAATGTATTATTAATATTTTCAAATAATGCACCTGTTAATTCGTTTCTTAAATTCTCATTTATCACTAAATTATTTATTATTTCATAATAACTATTATATACATATCTTCTTAAATCTATATTTAATTTATTATAATCATTTGAATATAAGTTATTTATATTTACACAACATTCATATAAAACATCAGATATTTCTTTAACAGTATAAAGATTTTTTATTTCTATTATTGATTCATTTAATATCATATTTAATGGTGGTATAATAGTTATTTGATCTTCATTAATATCAACGATTAGTGCTCTATATGTATTATAATTATTAGTCGTTATATAAATGTATGTATAATTTTTAAAGTATTCTAAATCATCTATATTATTAACAGTTAATTTAAATCTATTACTGTTCTTATCATTTATTTCATATTGGTTACTTGTCGTTTCACCTGAATAATTATAATATATTGTTTCTCCTGATGATGATCCACTAAAAAATTGATCTAAAAATAATTCTAATGTATATTTATTATATAAATAATTTGTATTAAATGTATAATTAATTGTAGTACTTCCGCTAATATCAATATTAAATATATTATAATCAAAATATAAATCTAAATCATTTCTTATAGGGGTTAATGTTAACACATCATCCATTATATTACAACTTATATAATTTCCATATGGTGATTTTTTTATATGATTTGATATATCTAAATAATTTTTATTACACTTATTTATATTTAAAATTTTATATTTTAAATTAGGTACTTTACTTAAATTATTAAATAACCAATTTTCTAATTTTTTTTCAATTTTTATTCTATATACTCCATTATTTTTACCAATAACATAACACTTATATTTTAATATTGGAATTATTTGTACAACTTCCCAATTCGTTGTTCCTGTGGTTTGTCCACTACTTATTGTTGTACCAGTAACTTCCCACATTACTGAATTTATAGTATCTGATATACCACTATTAGGAATATTTGATGTTATATTCCAATAAACATTATTATCTGTAAATCCATTAACATACCAAGTTTCTCCAGTTTCTCCTGAATGTGTCCATGTAGTTTCACCAGATCTATTATATTCTAAATAAAATGATATTTCTAAATAATCATCAACATCATAATCTGATAAGTCATTAACAGAAATTTCTTGATGTTTTGAATCATTAACAAAAGTATATCCTGAATTATCTATTTGATAAGGATACATTATACAATCTTTATAGTCTATTACTTCATTGTCTAATAATATATTAAAATTATCATCTTTATAATTTAAAATAAAATTATTTTTATCAGATAGATCAGTGTTTATAATTATATTATCAAATCTTTCAGCATTTTTATTTTGTGTTTTTCTAGCTAAATCATAATCAGTAAATAAAATACCATAAGTATCACCAGATAAAGTAGTGTTATAATTTAATATATTTTTAATTATAAATGAATCTTTTATTTCAAAAATAGGTACGTTCATTATTTATTAATTTAATTTTTTTTAATTTACTGTTATATATCCAACAATATGAAATTCATCATCTAAATGACTACCTGCATTTATATGTATTTTATATCTAAACATTTTACTAACATCATTAAATTGATCTTGAAATACCAATTCATTATTACTATTAACTATATATAATCCATTCTCCTTTAAATTCTTTTGTCTATATAATAAAACTTTAGTTCCAATATTTAATCTTACATTATCTAACATAGTATAACTTTTATTTAAATCAATATTTTGACCATATGCAATTTCTGCTTCATGACTATTTGAAAAGAATTCATCTATTATATCATACTCTGTGTACATATTATATGATCCTGATGCTGGCGTGTCACTAACAAATTCATTTTGTTCATAAATATTATCAGTATCTCTTATATACATATAACATATACCGGAAAATGCTTTATGATATTTAAAATACACAGAATCTAAATCAACTGCTTCTATATTAATATTTCTAACTGGTATACCATTATAAATATCAGTAATATTTAATTGTATTAATAATGATTCATCACAAAGTACATCATTAGTAGAATTTGAATATACATTGACATATATAATATCAACATTATTAAAGCATGATGATGATAATTCAATTGTACTACCACTACCGATTTGATTCTCCATATCTATATCAGTAAACCATTTTATAGTATTATTGGATAAATCTGATATATTAGTATATGCATATAAATTAAAATTAGAATTTGGTTCTATATTAATTGATGTTTGTCCATAAATTTTATTAATCATAATTATTGATTGATTTATTTATTTATATATATATTTTTAAAAACAATTTATATTCTTTTTTATATATATTAATATAAATAATGTCAATAATATGGAAGATATAAGATTTAAAGTACCAAATAGAAAAAACAGTATTATATTTCATAATATTTTTAATTTTTTTAAAAAAAATTATATAAAAATATTTATTATTATCATTTTAATACTTATATTTGTATTTCCAGAACTAAGTGGAAATATTATAGGAAAATGGTTTAACGATTTTGCTAATGCAATAATTAAAAATATTCAGTTATAAATGATAAATGGTGTAATGAATTACACTGGTAGTAAGTTCAAATTATTAGAACAAATACTACCAGAAATGGATTATAATAAAAAATTTTTTGTTGATTTATTTGCTGGATCATTTGTAGTTGGTGCTAATGTAATTGATAAATATAATAAATTATTAATAAATGATATAGTATCAGATATAATAGGTATCCATAAAGGGATTATAGAAAATGATAATATAATTAATGAAATGATTAAATTATCACCTAATAAAGAGAATAAAGATGAATATTTACAATTAAGAGAAAGTTATAATATTAATCCAACACCTGCTAAATTATGGGCATTGATGTTATCTTGTACTAATAATTTATCTAGATTTAATAAAAAAGGAGAATTTAATCAAACATGGGGGAATAGAAGTTATAACGATAATACTAAAAAGAAGATAGAAGAATTTGTTAATCATGTAAGACCACATAAAGATAAATTAATTTTTACTTCTAAACATTTCAATGATGTTAGATTTAATAATTATAAGGATATTATGGTTTATATTGATAGTCCATATACCGGAACAGAAGCAGGATATTCTGGATTATGGAAAAATGAAGATGATTTATTATTATATAATTATTGTAAAATGTTAGATAAAAATGGAGCATCTTTTATGTTATCTGGTGTTTTACAACATGATGGTAATGTAACATGGATTTTAGATAAATTAATTTCAGATGGTTATAATTACAAAGAACTTAATTTTGATTATAATAAAGTAAGTAGAAAGAAAACTGATAAGAAAACAATTGAAATAATTGTAAAAAATTATTAATATAGAATGGATAATAAATATGAATGGTTATTTGATGATATTGTAAATTTAAAACAAAAAATAAGATTTAAAGATAGAATAGAATATAGAGTTAGCGGAACATTACATAATATTACAGGACCTGCATGGGTAGAATTAAATGAAAATGGGGAAAAAACAGGTGAAGTAAAATATTATATAAATGGCGGATTATTAACACAAGATGATTGGTCAATTATAATAAGACCTTTAAAATTAAAGAAATTAATGAAAAAACATAAAAACAATGAATAGTACATATTTAACATTTAAAATTGGCAAAGAATCTTATATAATTAACGTTGAAAATGTTGTTAATATTATTGAGATGGTAGATATAACAAAAATACCAAACACACCTAAACATGTTATCGGTATGATTGATTTTAGGGGAAATCCATTATTAATTGTAGATGCTCATAAAGTATTAAATATAAAATTCAAAGAATTTACTCAAAAAACATGTATTGTTATTTTAAAAATAAATAATGATATGTTTGGGATCATTGTAGATGATGTAAAATCCGTCATTGATGTAGATAGTAAAAATATTATCAATAATAAAAGTAGTAAATATATAATCGGAATGGTCAATATTGATGATGAATTAACAATGATATTAGATATAAATAAATTAATTAAATAAAAAAGGGGATTATTAATCCCTTTTTCTATATCCATAATAATAAAATTCATCAAATTGTTCCATGATTTGTTCTGAAGTATGATTAATAGCATAATCCTTAAAGTCATCAAAACTTTTCATAAATTCTGACATAATATGTCCTAATTCTTTTCCTTTTAAATCAGGATATTTTTTCATAACCAATTTACCATTAAATTTTTTATTGGTTTCTTGATTAATACTATCCTTAATTTTTAAATCTTCTAATTTTTGAATTAATTTAGATTCAGGAAAGAATTTATCAATATCCACAATGTATTCATCCCTATGTTTAAATTGATATTTTTTACTTCCACCATTAATTTTAGCATATCTAATGAATTGTTGATATGTTTTTCTCTTACGATTTCTCTTTCTGTCTTTTTGATTAAGGTTTTCTAGATCAAACATATCACAATCAAAATATTTAGAATCAATAATATAATCAAATATTTCTTCTAGTGTATCAAATCCTTTAAGGTATCTATTATAATCAAATCCTAAGAATTCGAAGATTTTATAATTATCATCAGAAATAAATATATTTTGTGATAATCTTCCATTAAAATTTCTAAATGGATATAATAGGCCTTCTGGTGAATACTTTAATCCAAATTTATGTGCAATTTTACCCATTAGATTTCCAGTTGGATCGAATGATGTCCACACTTTAGTGCCTTCCCAATGACTTTCTTTGACTGGAATAAAATCAATTTGAAATTGATCAACATCAAATGATATAACTC
>Ga0265295_1002220_pt1 | contig 31626 bp, 32 predicted proteins | sample Munlansysbiofilm_FD_192503 | JGI IMG/M metagenome (GOLD analysis project Ga0265295, IMG submission 192503) | Leachate microbial communities from a municipal landfill in Southern Ontario, Canada - Methane capture system biofilm | ecosystem: Engineered > Solid waste > Landfill > Unclassified ... | reverse complement strand
CGATCGAGAAAAATGTCGTCGCACTTATAGACGTCGTCGTAGAGCGTTTGGAGAACGTTATGCCGATGGTTCCTGCGGGAGGAAGTTTATTTAATATGATGTTGCTAGAGAAAAAGGGGAAAAAATGATGGAAAGAAACGAACGCAGAGTAATTTCGGTTATCGTCGTCAACGAGGCGAGCGTACTTTCCCGTATAACCGACCTTTTTTCGGCACGCGGCTATAACATCACCTCTTTAACGGTTGCGCCTATTCCCGAGAGTAAGTATTCAAGACTCACCATCGTAACGTCGGGTTCTGTTCGCGTTGTAGAGCAGATTACAAAACAGCTACACAAGCTTATCCCCGTTTTAAAAGTGTACGAACATGCGGATTTGGTCGAAAAAGAGATGGCGCTTGTGAAGTTCTCTATGAGCGAAAATATCAGCGACATCAATGCGGTGTGCGAAGCGTATAACGGCAAAATCGTCAACGTGGGCAACGACGTGATTATCGCGATGGTGGCGGATGATCCAAAAAGGGTCGATCACTACCTTGACGCCATTAAACGTTATAACCCCAAAGAGATCGTACGCAGCGGTACCGTTGCACTGGAGCGTTAATGGATATTGCAACGGTTGCTTCGATTATAGGGGCGGAGTTTAGCGGCGAGAACTTTGAAGTAAGCGGGATGAACACCCTAAAAAACGCTTCAAAATCGGAAGTCTCTTTTATCTCTAACGCAAAGTACGTCAAAGATATTCAAACGACCAGTGCGGGTGCGGTGATCGTAAGTGAAGCGACAAAAAGTGCCGTACCTGCGGGGTGTGTCGCTTTGGTCGTGGAAAACCCTTATTGGGAGATGGCGACTCTGAGCAAACATTTTGCTCCCCCCATCGAAGATGCGACGCTTCCCAAACCGCTCATAGGGGAAGGGACGCAAATCTCCCCTAAAGCGGAGATCGCCCGCGGCGCGGTAATAGGCAAAAACTGCATCATCATGGCAAACGTTTATGTGGGTGCCAATACGCTCATAGGGGACAATACGATCCTCTATCCGAGTGTCGTGGTGTACCGCGACTGCAAAATCGGCAGTAACTGTATCGTACATGCCAACACCACCGTGGGGAGTGACGGATTTGGGTTCGCTACCAATAAAATGGGGGAACACAGAAAGATCTACCAAAACGGCAACGTGGTGGTCGAAGACGATGTCGAGATCGGCAGTGCGACAACGATCGACCGTGCGGTGTTTGGCTCAACCTTGATTAAAAAAGGGGTGCGTATCGACAATCTTGTTCAAGTGGGGCACAACTGCGAGATCGGCGAGTATTCGGTGATGGTTTCTCAGGCAGGGCTTGCAGGTTCTACGAAGCTCGGCAGAAACGTCGTCATGGGCGGGCAAAGTGCAGCGGCGGGGCATCTTGAGATAGCTCCGTTTAACACGTTTGCAGCGCGCAGCGGTATCACCAAAGATATCACGCAAAGCGGCGGCACCTATGCAGGATTTCCTTTGATGGAGCACAAATTGTGGCTGAAACTTCAGGGGAAAATTGCTAGACTACTCAAGTAAAATCAATTAGGAGACTACACTATGGCAAAAGTTATACCTTTACACGGGACAAAAAGCGGTATCATCTCTATTACCAAGATTGAAGAGCCTTACGGGGCAGGAAGTGCTACGGTGGTGAGCGTAGGTGTTTCGCTAAGCGGCGACGAAATGACGCCCGATTGGAAGGTACATATCCCTTTAGAAAATCTCGAAGATGTTATCAAGGCGTTGACCGAGGTTAAATAAGCAAAGTGTGTTAAGGAAAGGTGCCGTTGCAAAAAAAGTTTTTTACGCTACTTTTCTTTTCAACGCTCCTTTTCGCTGAAAAATTGCCCCTTTATTTTAGCGGCAACCAACACTTTAGCGAGCGCGAACTCTACGAAGCGCTCTATCTTCACAAACCTTATTTTTACGAATTTTATCGTGACGATCCTGCTATCGATCCAAAAACCCTTACGCTTTTAAAACAAACCCTCCAAGATTATTACAAATCAAAAGGCTTCTTTCACGCCGCAATAACCCCTACGCAAGATGCAGCTCGGATCGTTTTTGTCATCGAGGAGGGAAAACCCGTTTTGGTCGCCTCCGTTTCCAACGATTCAGAGCTTGAGACAAACGATCTGATCCCTTTTGAAGAGGGCGCGATTTTTGATGCGGAAAAATTCACCCAAAGCAAAGAGGCTATACGATTTTTTTATGCGGAGCAAAACTATTGTAACCCCACGCTCGAGGCAAAAGCGTGGATCGACATCGAACTTAACAAAGCGTTTCTCTCTTATAGATCAAGAAAAAACGGCTCCTGCAAATTCGGAAAGATCAAAGTGACGCCGACGCAAAACATCGACGCAGATATTTTGCAATCGCTTTTGTATCTTGAGGAGGGGGCATCTTTTTCGCTCAAAGATATCGACACGAGCTACCGATCGCTCTATAGCTACGAGGGGATCTCCAAAGCGACGATCCAAACAGAGGTAAAAGCCCATAACAGCGTCGACGTATCGCTCGTCGTGGAGGAGAACGAAAAACCGATCCGTTTGGAACTCGGTGTGGGGGCAAGCAGTGACGAGGGGCTTATGGCTCTTTTTGGGGTAAAACACAGAAATTTTATCGACAATCTTAAAACGATCGGTCTAAGCGCGCGTCTAACGCAGATTAAACAAACCCTTAAAACCACCTACGATATGCCCCTTTTGGATAAAAACTTTTTCGGTGCCGAAGCGGGTTATGAGAACGAAAAGTTTGAGGGGTTTAAAGAGTACAGGGTGTTTGCAACGCTCTATTTCAAACAAAAGCTCCTGCCGCACACCTTTTTGGAATCGTTGGTGTTTGACAGCTCCAAAACCTACGATGCCGATTTCGATGCGCTTTTTGAGCAAAAATATCTTTTCGTGGTCTCCCCTAAATTGGAGTGGAATTACGATATGCGCGATAAGCTTTTGGAACCTACGAAAGGGTATTTTTTCAATGCGCAGGCAATGGGTTCGGTTAAAGGGGAGGTTTCCGATGCGACCTACTACAAATACATGCTCGAAGGGGGCTACATCACCCCGTTTCTATGGAATACCTTGGCATGTAAGGCAAATTTAGGTTCTTTGAATGTTTATAGCGGCAATATCCCCGCGTCGTACCGATTTTTTGCAGGGGGGATGCAAAGTAACCGCGCTTACGGGTATAGAAAGCTCGGACCGACCGACGAATCGAACAATCCGCTCGGCTCGGGTTCTATTTTAGAAGCGACGGCGGAGTACCGCTTTGGGATCTACAAAGAGGTGCGAGGGGTGCTCTTTAGCGACAACACTTTTTTGGGCAACCACGAGATCCCCGATTACGACAACGGCTACTTTAGTGCGGGCGTGGGGTTGCGCTATAAAACTCCTATCGGTCCGTTGGCGATCGATGCGGGGTTTGACACCCAAAAACCCAAAGAGCATTACGCGTTTCATTTTCGCATAGGAGAGTCGTTTTGATGCGCAAAATTTACCTCTTTTTGCGTTCGACGACCTTGCTTGCGATCCTCTTGGCATGTGCAACGCTCTTTATTTTTTTTCAAAAAGACGTGATGCCCTACCTTGCGCAAAAATATCTGCACCAATACGGCGTGGGCTACGAATCGCTTGAGGGGACGCTCTTTAGCGGGGTGGTCGTCGAGGGGTTTGCTTATGAGGATATTACGATCGAAAAGTTGTATATCCGTTACAATTTTTTGAGTCTGCTGCGCCCGACGCCCCGAATAAGCCGTCTTTATGCCGAGGGAGTTTTTCTTAATCTGGATACCTTGCTGCAAGACTCTAAAAAGGAGGATAGTTTTATCCCCGCGCTTACTGTCTCCTCTTTGCAGATGAAAAACGTCACGGCGGTGTACGAGGGAAAAAGCTATTTTCTCGACCTTCAAGCAGAGGAGTTTGCACTCCACCGCCAAGTTTCTATAGATACCCTTGAAGCTTCGGTGCGCGGGGAATACGGCACATTGGAGTTTCGCGGTTTCGTGCGCGGCAATGCTTTACATGCCAAAGGCTTTTTGCGCCTTGCGGAGGGTGTCAACGAAAAATATTTAGGTTTTGCGTCGTACGAGCCGCGCACTTTGGAGGTGGCGTTTGAGATCGATGCGAAGCGAGTAGCGGTGCAAACCTTTGTCAAAAAGGTTGCGTTTGACGCTTTGCAAGAGCTTACCCTTAGCGATGCCGACGTAACACTTGCGTACGATATGCATAGCGGGGATATGACGCTTGAGAGCACCTACGATCTTCGTTACCTCCAACATCTTCTCTCTCTTAAGCAAGAAACTCTTTACGATCAAAACGGCACGATAAAGAGCCGCTTGGAGGGGGAGATACGCCAAAGTGATCTTCCTTTGCCTTTTAAAGAGTTTCGCGCGGAGGTATCGTACGATACAAACCGTATCCAAGCCCTTTTTGAAGCAGACCAAAATACCCTTCGCTTAGCAACTTCCGATCTACATGCCATAGAATTTTCACTCCAAACCCCCTATGCGGATGCAAACGGAAGCGTGCAAAAGGAAGAGGAGATTGTTTTGGAGGCTTCGGTTACGCCCAATCAACAACTTCCCCTTTTACAAAACGCGTATCTAAAAAAATGGGCACCGTTTTCTTTGTATCTTGCTTCGCAAAATGGGCGCATAAACGTAGATGCACATGCCAAGAAAGAACGCATAGAGGCGACGTATGAGAGCGGCATAATAGAGGGTTTTGCCGCACTTGCTTCGAGCGAAGGAAGGTTTAAAGCCGATTTAGACGAAAAAACGGGATGGTTTGAAGGAAAGATCGAATCGCTCGGGCATTTTTTGGCACAAACCGACCTCCATCCCAAAGAGAGCCGACTCGCGGTAGATGCAAATACCACCCTGTATGCCGCCTTTGATTGGAAACAAAAGCTTGCAATCACGGGGGAGGTGCGATTGCCTTGGTATAGCGTAGAGGCGGATAAAAGAACGCATTACGAGGGTGGGGACGCTTCGTTTACGTTGCATTATAGCGACAATGCGGTGCTGCTGCAAAAGTATGCTTTTTCTCTCGGGGAGCATCGGCTCTATTCCGAAAAACCCTCCAAAGTCGTGCTGCGTCCAAACGGCGATATAGAGTTGCAGGAGTTTTGGGTGTACGACTCGGTTTTGGCGCAAGGAATCCTCCATACTGCCGATATGAGCGGTTCTCTCAAACTTCACAGCGATGCTTTTTCGTATGTTTCGCAGGATGCAAACGTCACCCTCAAAGCCGATCTCGAAGCGACCCTTTTTGCCGACGGAAAACAAAAAGTGGAGGGGGAGATCGTTTTGCTCGGAGGGGAGATTCGCTACGTGCTTAAAAAAGATTATGCTATCACCGACGAGGATATTATTATCATCCAAGAGATGATCGCACAAGAGGAGAAAGCCAAAACAAACCGAGAGCTTAATATCCGCATCGGCGCAGCATCCGAGATAGCCTATAGGGTCAAAGATATCGATCTGAAAATACTCCCCGAACTCGTGCTCTATCAAGAAGCGCAGGAGGAGATGCAGCTTTTGGGTATGGTGAAGATTCTCGGCGGTGCGGTACACGTAGCGGATTTAGAGTTCGAGCTTGACCCAAGCGAGATATATTTCGACGGCAAAACGCCGCTAAACCCTTTTTTAAATCTCAATCTGCACCATTATACCTACGATTACATCGACATCGAAATCTACGTTACCAACACCATGAACGACCCCGTCGTGTTATTCTCCTCCAAACCCGCAATGAGTCAGGAGGATATTTTGTCTTATCTTTTATTCGGCGGCAGCACTTCGAGCGTTTTTGATACCGCTGCGGGGGAGAGCAAAACCTCGCTCAATACGATTCTGCTCGGCGCGGGGGTCAAAGAGCTTATCAACCGCTCCACCCCGATCAAAGTCGATACGCTCAATATTTTGACCAACAAAGAGGGGACGCTCGGCTACGAAGTGGGGGCGCGGTTTAATAAAAATATCCGCCTCGTATATAAAAACGACGAAGTCTCCAACGTGATTTTGCAGTACAGTTTAAACAGAAATTTCAGGCTCGATATAGACGTGAAAGAGACGGGGCAGGGGGTGAGTGTTATTTACGTGAAAGATTTTGACCTCCACATGCCATGGCATGTAGAGGGGAATGTAAGCGAGTAATTACGCTTTGAGCTCTTTGACGAACTCGGCGATTCTTGCGATCCCTTTGCGGATACTCTCGATGTCGGTTGCAAAGCTAAAGCGGAAATACCCTTCGCTTCCAAAACCCACGCCCGGAACTACCGCAACACCCTTTTTCTCTAAAAGTTGTTTACAAAACTCCATAGAGTCGTTGCTTACTTCTTTGATATTTACGAAAAGGTAGAACGCACCGTCGGGTTTTACGACGCTAAGTCCGTCAATCGCATTGATAAGATCAACCGCTTCATCACGACGCTCTTGAAACGCTTTGCGCATCATCTCGATATCGGCATTTGCACTTCCGTCAAGCCCGACGATCGCCGCTTTTTGCGTGATAGAGTTGATGTTTGAAGTGCTTTGGCTTTGGAGCTTTTTGGTTGCTTGGATAAGCTCGGTGTTGTGCGCCGCCATGTAGCCGAATCTCCACCCCGTCATCGCTACCGATTTGCTAAGCCCGTTGATCGTTACGGTGCGTTTGTACATATCTTCGCTTACCGCGGCACTCGATGTAAACTCACCCGCGTAAACGAGTTTTTCGTACATCTCGTCACTTGCTACGATAACGTCGGTTCCCTCAAGCACTTTGCCAAGAGCGATAAGCTCATCTCTTGTGTAAACACATCCCGTCGGGTTTGAAGGGGATGTTAAAACAAGCATCTTTGTTTTTGGCGTAAGTGCGTTTTTGAGCTGCTCGGGGGTGATTTTAAACGCCGTGGAATCGTCGGTTTGAATCTCTACAACCGTTCCGCCGCAGTAAAGTACCAACTCGGGGTACGTTACCCAGTAAGGCGCAGGGATGATAACCTCGTCCCCTTTTTGAATCGTTGCCGCAAAAAGGTTGAAAAGGGAGTGTTTCGCCCCGTTATTTGCGATGATTTGGTTCGGTGCGTAGGTCAAACCGTTTTCGCGCTGAAGTTTGTCGGCAATCGCTTTTTTAAGCGCGGGGATACCGTCTACGGCAGTGTATTTGGTAAAACCTTCGTTGATCGCCTTGATAGCCGCATCTTTGATAACTTGCGGTGTGTCGAAATCAGGCTCACCTGCGGAAAAGCTGATAATGTCTTTTCCCTGTGCTTTTAGCTCTAATGCCAAAGTAGTTATAGCTATCGTGATCGACTCAGATAGTGTGTTAATGCGGTCAGTTAGCATGGGTACCCTTTTTGAAAATATAATCGCAATTATACTCAAAATTTTTTTAGAGACGGCAGAAATAACGCCTAAGAAAAAAGCAATTTTCATGGCATGTTACAAAGTGGGTTGCAAAGCTATGTGTAAATTTTTCTATTTTTTTAACATGGGTTTTTAGCTATGTTAAAAAAAATCAATAAATTTAACATAGCCGAAAAGTATGTTGCTTTATACACCTTTTTTTAACATAGCAAATAATTCAATATTGATGTAATATTTGCTGTTTTTGATTTGGATATTTTTTAATATACCTATATTCTCAAGCTCGATTAAATATTTTGATGCTGTTTGCCTTGTGATATGCAATCTATCCACCAAAAACTCAATCTTTGTATAAGGGTGCATAAAAAGTATCTCTACTAAATCCTTACTATAAATTTTTGGCAGTTCACGCGCGATTTTTTCCTGAGTTTTTATCATCAAATCACTAATGCTATTGATAAGCTCAATGGTCTCAAGCGAGGTTTGCTCCACCGCTTCAAGCATATACATAACCCACTCTTCCCATTTATTTTCTGTCCGCACCTCTTGCAAAAGTCTGTAGTAATCGGCTTTATGGGTGATGATATAGCGGCTTAGATAAAGCACGGGAATATCTAGCAAATCTTTAAGGATGAGATACAAAATATTGATAATCCTCCCAGTTCGCCCGTTCCCGTCGTAAAAAGGGTGGATCGACTCAAACTGATGGTGGATGATCGCCATATTCACAAGCGGGTCGAGTTCGTTTGGCTCATTGATATAATTTTCAAGATTTGTCAAAAGCTCTTGAATCGTTTCATAATCTTGCGGCGGAGTATAGATCACTTCACCCGTTTGTGCATTTTTGAGGTTTGTTCCCGCTTGTCTGCGCACCCCTGCATCGTTCTTTTCCAAAACACCTTGAATCTCTACGATATGTTTTTTCAAAAGCAACTTGTGCTCTTTTACAAGTGCAAAACCTCTTAAAAGCGCCTCTTTATAGTTTTGCACCTCTTTGGCTTCATGTGTCACATTTTCGATGTCAAGATTCGCACGGTAAAGCTCATCGTGTGTAGTGATGATATTCTCAATAGCCGAACTATCTTTTGCCTCTTGAAGCACCAAAGAGTTCATCAAAATCGCACTATTTGGGATGATACGAGCCACCCCGTTTAAGTTCGCCAAAGCACGGTTTGCGGATATAGCTTTTTTTAGGACTTTTTGTGTTTCGATTAGTTGGGATAAAGGTAATTTATTCATTTTATCCCTTAATCAATCCTAATTTTTTATCTTTTTCCCATCGTGGCTCTACTAAATATTTTTGATACCATTCTTCTTCACTATAAAAATGGTCAACTATAATAATTTGGATTTTACTAAACATTGAAGTTTTATTTGCATCTTCTATAAATTTAATTATAGATTTATACATATCTTCAACTTTCTTAATATCGCCCGTTCCTTTTTTAAAATCTTCTTCTTTAGGAAAATAGACTTGACTTGGTTGGTCTAAAAATATCAAAGATGGTAATATTGATTGATTATGTTCCAATATATATTTATGAAGCCCTAAGAATACAGATAAATGAAATGACAAATGATTTTCGGCACTACCAATATCTGATAAGTAAAATATATTATTGCTAGTTTGTTGATAAGCAGTTACATCTTTTATGTCAAATTTTAAATTTGGCTCACCATAATCATTTCTATCAAAAGGTAATGTTTTAAGCATTTCTGTGGAGTAATTTCCTATATATAATTCTGCTTCTTGTTTCCGCTTCTTGATGTCAACTTTTACTAATTCATTTTCCAAGTCTTCAAGTTCTTTTTCTAGTGCTTCTTTTTTCTCTTCATTTGATGATTTTTCTTCATACTCAGTTATTGTTTGAATATTTTTTTTAATCATTCCTTTTATTTCATAAAGCAATTGCTCTTTTGTTTTAATTGTTGTTGCTTCTTTTGAATCATGCTTCAATTCGGCAAGTTCTTTGCTTAGGGCTTGTAATGATGCTTTTTCAGTACCTAATTTTTCTTTTATATTTTGTATTTTTTCTTCTAAAATATCCCGATTCACATTGTGTAAAAAAGTTTTTTCACTTAATATTTTTTGTTTTGCTATCTCAAAAACTTCTATCTCTTTTTGAATCTCTAAATTACAAATAGGACAATGTTTGGGATACTGTACATCTTGCTTAACTTGTAATTTTACATTAGCGGTATCTATATGCTGAATTTGATTTTTTATATTTGCGTATTCAATTTTTAGATTTTCAACCAATCTACTTTGCTGATTAGTTTTGTTTTCTAGTATTTCTATATCTTTCCCAATATCGCTATCTATGTTATATTCTAATTTTAAATTATTCAGATTTTCTTGATTGAGTAAATATTCCTTATCTAATGTCTCTACATCTATACTTTGATTTAAATGAGTAAACAATCTATGATAACTGCTTTTTAAATTAAAGTATTCTTTTTTTAGTTCATCGTCATATAGGCTTTTACTATTTTCAATTTTTTTGAGTTCTTTTATGATTTCATTTTTTCTGTTTATCTTATTGTAAATATTGAAATCAACTAAACCTAAAAATAATTCAAAATCTCTTTTAATTCCTTTTGATTTAACTCCTGACATTTGATAGAATAAATGACTTTGATTTTTAATCGTATCTTGCACTTGAAGCATAAAAGGTGGCATATTTCTTACAGTAGGTCTAACCATCTCCTTGCCACCCAGTCTATTTTTTGAAGGAAATGAAGAAAAATATTTAGGAATTTCTAATTCTATAAAATCATCTTTTGTTAAATATTCTGATTGATTGTCAGCAAAAAACGATATATCTATATCATATAATGAAAAATTATCTTTAACTTTTTTTAAAAATATATATTTTTCGCCTTTTAACTTTGGAGCATTAAATTTATTTCTAGCTATTAAAATATTATGAGTATCAATAGTTAAATTGATTGAAAAAATATCTGGTTCATTTGCTATTTTAGCTCCTGGAATATTTTTACTTGAACCTAAACAATAGTTGATTATCGCTCCAATTGAACTTTTTCCAGTGTTTGATTCACCACTAATAAAATTTATTTCATTATTAAATTTTACAATGTCTTTTTTCCCCTGTTGAAACAACCCAATTTCATTTATTCTAAATAACATTTATATCCACCTCAAAAAAATTATATAAACTTGCTGTTGATTTTGTTGAAAACACCTTTCCAATATTAAAAATAATCTTATTATCACTTTTGAATTTTGTATTTATTTTAATATTCATGCCTTCATCCATTATAATTAATTTTTTATCTAAAGCATACAAAATACCTAACTTTATATGCTTAATGCTTTTTTCGTATTGGAAGCTAAAGTTTGAAAAAATATCTGGATTTCTTTCTACATCTCTCTGAAAAATATTTATTGGAGTAAATTTTATATTTTTAAATTGTTCTTGTGCAGGTCTGTAGCTATAAAAAGGTATGATGATAAATAAATCAAAATAATTTAAATCTCTTATTTTTGCATCTTCAAAACCTTTAATAATATTAAAAACTAATTGACTAATATTTTCAGGAGCTATCGAGTTATAATAAATTGCTTTAGCTAAATTCATATTTCATCCTCTGGTTTTAATGACCAACATATTTTTTTTGGTTCAGCTTCATCATCTGCTAAAAAATGCAAATAACCTTTTTGAAAAAAAGTTGTTTTATCATCAAACTCTTCTGGCATAAATGGAATTTTTGTTGAATTCATGATTTTAAAATAGCTATCTTGTGATTTTTCAATATCTGTTAAATTTCTTTTATATCTAAATTCAGTTTTTGTATCATTGACAAGTTTCACTAAACTCTCATCATATTTTTCCAACCTTTCATCATACTCTAATGAAGAACTTAAACTCATTCTTTCAGTGACTTCAATAATAGTTTTTGCATAATCATCTATTGCTGATTGAAAAATATCTTCTTCGAATTCTATATTTTCAAGCTTTTGTATAAATTGCTTATCTTTATAACTTGTAATATTTGTATCTATGTCTTGTGTGTTTATACTACTGTCTGATCTTAAAATTTTATCTTGAATCAGTGCTGTTGATTCTATAAGTTTTTGGTCAAACTTACTTTTTGTGATTTCCCATTTATCTTTATTTTCCAAGCCTCTACCGATTAAACCATATAAATCATCTACTACTTTATCTTTTTTTACTTCGTTATTTCCAAAAAGTCTAAAATGAGATGTTTGCTTGATTTCATTTCTAATTTCTAATATATTAAATAAAGAGTGTTGAATATCAAACTTTGCTAATATTCCTTTTAAGTCATTAGTATTTTTATTAATTTTATGAAAATATTTACTGATATTGACATAATGAGTGCCATCAGTTTTAGTTTGATTTTCGTGTATTGTTTTATATTTTTTATTTGAATCAAACTGATTCCAGTATTCAAGTGGATTACCTGATGATATGGTAGAAGTTGTCATGAGAATTAATTTAGTATTTTCATTAAAAAGATTTCTTATATCAAACCAATTTGAAAGAGTTTTTAAAAATTCTTCTTCATAAACTTTTAATTCATTTTTGCTTTCATGGTGTTTTACTTCAATGTTGTAGATTTGTTTATCATCTTGGTCAAATAAAGCTATATCACCAGATTGCTCAATTTGACATTTATTCCAACTATTATTATCTAGTAAAAGCTTTATTGCTACATAATAATGAAATACATCTCCCATTTTTTGGGATAAAGCATTTTGTTTTATTTTTTTCATCTATAAATCTTTCTTTCACTCACCACCCACTCACCTTTTCTGGCATTTCCGATTCTTTGGAGTTTGTTCTCTTTTTTGAGGTTGGCGAGTTGTTTTTCTATAGCTCTTGTGGTTAGGTTGAGAGTGGAAGCTAGGAGTTTGATGGTGGCTTTAGGGTTTGTTTTTAAAAACTCAAGGATTTTTTCATCTGTGTTTACCGAACTTATCTCCGAATCTATCTCCGAACTTATAGCTTCACAAATGCACTCCAACATAAACTCGACAAAAAGTGTACTATCAGCTTCCATATCGCAAGTTGAAAGGGTTTTGTAGTACTCGTCTTGTCTTTGTTTGATAATATTCTCTATAGGAAAAGATAAAAAAAGAGGATTGTACTTACTCAAAATCAATGATTGCCAAAACCGTCCCATCCGTCCATTGCCATCTATAAAAGGGTGGATAAATTCAAACTCATAGTGAAATATGGAACTGGTAATAAGTGGATTTAACTCACTTTTTTGCAACCACTTAAAAAGTTGTGTCACAAGCTTTGGGACTTGCGCAGGTGGCGGAGCGACATGCACCACAACATCTCCTTTTACGGCGACTTTGACATCTCGGAACTTTCCTTTGTTTTCCAAAAGCGAATCCATCATCATGGCATGTGCTGTAAATAAATCATCTATTCTGTATGGATTAAATTTTTCAATATTTTCGTAAGCATTAAGAGCCGATTTTACCTCTTGAATCTCTTTTTGCGTGCCGATGACTTTTTTACCTTCAAGTATTGCCGTGACTTGTTTTATATCAAGGTTATTTCCTTCGATGGCTAAAGTCCCTACGACTGTTTTAATTTGGTTTCTTTTTCTAAGATGTATGTTGTTTTTGAAGTTTATATCTATCTTTGTTAAAAGGATAGTGATTTCTACGACTAAATTTAAAACTTTATCGCTTATGGTGTATGGCGGTTTATAGTTCATCTAGCAATATTCCTTTTACATATCTTTGAGCAAGGTGTTAAATTTTATCCTTTTTTGATTGAGAGAGGATTGAAAAAGTAAAAAGTGGAGCAAAAGGTGAGGGGAGAATACACCTTTTGTGTGTGGGATGTTTTAGTTTTTCATCGCTTTGATGAAAGATTCGTAGATATTTTCAAGTTCCAAATCTTTTTCTAAAACGTGCTTGTTGTCTTCGACTAAGATGTGCTCTAAAATCGCGACCCGTTTTAAGAGGTACTCGAACATCTCTTTGTTGATGTCGGGGAGCATGTTGTGCATGAAAGGGTCTTTACAACGACCTTTTTCTATCACGTGGGCTGGGATGCCGATAGCGGTGGAACAGTCGGGGACGGGCTTGACGACGACCGAGTTTGCCCCTATCTTGGCGTATTCCCCTATGGTGATATTGCCGAGGATTTTTGCGCCCGCACCGATAACGCAGCCGCGTTTAATGGTCGGATGGCGCTTGCCGGGGTTAAGCGAAACACCGCCGAGAGTGACCCCTTGGTAGATGATGACGTCATCTTCGATAACCGCAGTCTGCCCGATCACAACGCCCGTTCCGTGGTCTATAAAAACACGTCTGCCTATCGTGGCACCGGGGTGGATGTCGATGTTGGTGAGGATCTGGTTGATCCCCATGAGCATACGCGCGAGGCTTTTAAAGTTGGCATTGTAGAGTTTGTTGGCTATACGGTACCACGCAACCGCCCAGACGCCCGGGTAGTTGAAAAGAAAATCGAGTCGTGAGTTAAGTGCCGGATCGGTTTTGTAAACATTTGCGAAATCTTCTTTAATATCTGCAAAAATTCCCATTGTAAACCTTTAGTTTGTGGTTCGTAAATACCCGTTTTGACTTACGAACTCTTGAAGTTTCGCAAGTGTATCATCTTTTTCTTGTTCTGTGCTAAAACTGCTTTTGAGCAGGTCTGTTTTAAGTTTGTCTAAAATTTCTTTTTTATCGTAACCGATGGAATCCAATATATCGAGAATATTTTTCGATTCCACTTCGTTTGTGATCGTGTATCCCGAGTCGGTTATATTGACCGTGTATTCGCTCGGGTGGGTAAAGAGGTTGTGGTTCATCCCCAACGTCTCTTGGTACGCCCCGACGTTGAAGAACCCTAAGAAATAATCCTCTTCGTCGAGATTTACATCGTGCAAATAAAGCGGTTTATCCGGATCAAAACCTATTTCCCCGTCGCTGTCGCACGTAATATCCCAAAGCGATGCGGCACGCAGCGGCGTGGAGTTTAAGTTATGCAGCGGCATAACGGGAAAATGCTGCCCCAAGCCCCAATAATCGGGCAAGCTTTGAAAAATCGACGCGTTGATAAGGTAGCGCTCTTGGAGTTTGACTTGCAAAAGCTCCAGCTCTATGGTCGGATCGGACGATTTTAGATAAAGCGCGCGTTTTATGATGTTGTGCACCAAAATCTCTGCGTTTGAACGGTCTTGAAGGTCGATATAACCAAGATCGAACAGGGTTAGAAGCGATTCCATGTGGTCGAGAGCGTCATGCAGATACTCGATACAGTTTTTAGTATTAAGAAGTTTATCCAGCTCTATAAGCTCCTCAACCAAAGGGGGATTCTCCTCTTTGAAATTAATAAGTTTTTCTTGGTAATCCTGCGTAAAAAGTTCCAGTACGGGTGTGATTAAAACCGCGTGGGAAGCGACGATAAAACGCCCCGATTCGGTGAAAATATCGGGATGCGGCACCCCTTTGGCATCCATGATGTCTTTAAGAGAGAAAACGACGCTGCTTGAGAACTCTTCAACCGAGTAGTTGCGCGACTTGGCATGTCGGTGTTGGTCGTATTCCACCGCCAAGCCCCCTCCGATATTGATGCTGTTTAAGGATTCTGCCCCCATTTTACGAAGTTCGGCGTAGATATTCCCAGCCTCGCGGAGCGCTTTTTTAAGCGGTGCGATATCGGACATCTGCGAACCGATATGAAAGTGAACCATCGTGAGGTTTTCTAGCAGATTCGCTTCACGAAGCAGGGCGATAGCCTCGATGATCTCGGTAGATGTAAGACCGAATTTGGCATCCATCCCGCCGCTTTTTGCCCATGTACCGCTTCCGCCGCTGTGAAGTCTTACGCGTACGCCGATATTGGGGACTTTGATGTTACATTCGCCGGCGACCTCGATGATGGTCTCTAACTCCCCAAGACCCTCGATGGTGATGGTGATGTTATGCCCGCTTTGTGCGGCGATGAAGCCTAGCGTAATCATCTCTTTGTCTTTAAAGCCGTTTACGGTGATGTTCGCACCCGAGGGGGTTTTGCTCATCGCCAAGATAAGCTCCGCCTTACTTCCCGCTTCTAGCCCGTAGTTGAATTGTGCGCCTTGCGAAGTGATCGCTTCGACGGCATAAGGGAATTGGTTGACTTTCAAAGGGAAAACGGCGTTGAATTTCCCTTCGTAGCTGTTCTCTTCCATTGCACGGTCAAAATGGGCATACAAGCTGCGAATTTGTTTTTTTATAAGGTGGGGAAACCGAAGCAGAATGGGACCGCGTACATCGTTTTCACGGATCTCCTCGGCGATCTGCAAAAGGGAGGGCATAGATTTGTAGTTAAGTTTTACCTGCCCGTCCTCTATGATGAAGTTGTTGTTTGCCCAAATATCAAGACCGAAATTTTTCATGTTTGCAACCTGTGTTTGTGGTTTTTGCTCTTTTTTTTCTACTCTTTACGAGAGTTTTCCGCCGCTTTTTCGCTTTGTTTATTCAATGTGACATTATGCCGAATTTCAAATTTTTTCAAAAGGGTACGGCAAAAGATTTGTTATCGTAACGCAGAAAGATTACCGTATCGTACGCAACTGCTTCTTTTTATACTTTTCTTTTGAAAATAGATTTTATAAATAATTTCACTTGAAAAACCAAATGAAACTATTAGATTATTTTGCTTTTAAAGAAAACAAAATGATTTTTAGAAATTTGTTATAGAAATAGTATCTTCTGTTTTATTTTCCAAATCTTTTACCCAAATAGTTTGGTTTTTCATCTCATTTTCACCGATAACACAACAAAAACGAGCATTGACCTTGTCGGCGGCTTTGAGATGATTTTTCAGGTTTTTCGCTTTGTAATCTATCGTCACTTTTGCATCTTTTCTTTTTACATGTGCAAGATTCATAACAAGATCAACCGCCTCATCATCCATCGCACCTATGTAGTAGCCCTCACGCACTGTCTCAGGCATCACGATAAGTTCCATTAATCGCTCGATACCCATAGCAAATCCAACGGCGGGCGTAGCACGACCGTCCAAAAACTCTACGAGTCTGTCATAGCGTCCGCCGCCCGCGATGGCACTTTGGCTTCCGATGTTGTCGCTTACAAATTCAAAAGCGGTTTTTGAGTAGTAGTCAAGCCCGCGAACGAGATTTGTATTGATCTCGTATGCGATGGAGTTCGCATCCAAAATCGATTTGAGTTTTTCAAAATCCTCTTGGCATGTACCGCAAAGGTTGTTGATCAGTTTGGGTGCGTCTTTATAAAGAATCTGGCATGTGTCGTTTTTACAGTCAAGCACGCGGATAGGGTTGGTTCCTAGTCTTCTTTGGCAATCCTCGCATACTTTGTCTTCGACGTTTTTGACGAATTTTACGAGGTTTTCACGGTACTGGGGCATACAGTTGTTATCGCCCAAAGAGTTCAGCTGCAAACGGTACCCGATGCCGCACGCCTTTAAAATATCCGCCACCATCATGATCATCGTCGCATCTTCATAGACGCTCTCGACCCCGAAGCTCTCTACACCGAACTGGTGAAATTGTCTTAGACGCCCTTTTTGCGGACGCTCGTAGCGAAACATCGCCCCGTGGTAGAAAAAGCGGTGGATACCTCCGGCTTTATCGAGTTTCTTTTGAATAAACGCACGCACCACGCCCGCGGTTCCCTCAGGGCGCAGACATACGTCGTTTTCCCCTTTGTCGATAAACTGGTACATCTCTTTACCTACGATATCGCTTGATTCCCCCACGCTTCTTTTAAAAAGTGCCGTTTCTTCCAAAAGGGGCGTTTCTATAAAATGAAAACCGTAGTTTTGCGCTATCTTCGTAGCGGTGTCGATAAAGTAGGTAAAACGTTCGTAATCCTCGCTTAAAATGTCGTTCATCCCTCGTAGAGAACTTATCATTTTTATCCTTTGCAGCATTGAAATTTGGCTCGTAAATTAGTGGCGCAAGGATACCATTTTTTAACTTTTATTTTTTTAACGTCAAGTTATGGCATGTGATATGTTTTTGACGCGATGGTTATTTTTTCGGAGTGATAAAAGTTTCTCCAAAAGGCAAGGCGGCTAAGAACTTTGTTTTTGAAGAGAGTATCGCTACAAGGAGATCGTGAAACATCGTATCGTAAAGTTTTTCCAATATGGTATCGATATCCATAAATCCGTCAATTGCCAAAGAAGCAAGTCCGTGCAGGCTAGACCATATCAAAATAGCCCTGTGAAAACTATCTTCTTGTTTGAACGCTCCGCTTTTTTGCCCCTCTTCAACCGCTTTTTTCACAGCAGCTAGCCCACTGCAATCTTCGTCTTGGATGCTTATGATTTTTTCACGAATGTGCGCGTATTTTTTGCCGAAGAGAAGTCTGTAAAGGTTTGGATGCGTTTTGGCAAACTCGATATACGCCTTGCCCGCTTTATAAAAACGATCGATTAGAGGCTCTTGGGTGTTGCCAAGCAGAGGCGAGATAGCCTCGTCAAACTGCACGAATCCCGTTTCTATCATCATTTCTATCAGGGCATCTTTAGATGCAAAATGTCTGTAGATAGCCGAGCGGGAAGTGCCCGTAGCGTCTGAGAGTACTTTGAGCGTGAGATTTTCTATATCATCTTTGGCGATAAAATCAAACGCAAGCTTTAAAAACTCTTCTTTTAAATTTCCGTGGTGGTAGTCATTTTTAATCATACGAGATTGTAACATAAAACTCTATGTGAACAATGTATACATTTAAAAATATTTATGTTAACATTGTTCACATAAAATAAAATCCAAGGGGAAAAAGATGCGAAAACTTATTTTTATTGTAGGCTTAAGCGCCGTTTTATCGGCACAAAATACATTTGATGTGGCGAGAAAATCGTTTGAAGCGATGTCGGGATATAAAAGTTCTCTCTCTAAAACGACTATGACGCTTCGTGATGCCAACGGGCATGAAAATATACGAAAATTGGAGATAAAAAAGATAGAACAAAGCGACGGGGACAGGTCGCTTATCACTTTTTTATATCCGCCGGATATTAAAGAAACAAAATTGCTGAGTATAGAAAAGATCGAAGAGGATGATTTGCAATGGCTTTATATGCCCGCACTCAAACGCACAAAACGGATCGCTTCGAGCAATAAATCAGGCTCTTTTATGGCAAGTGAGTTTAGTTACGAAGATATTGCCGCGCAAAATTATAAAAAATTCACCTACCAAGAACCCCTAAAGGTCGTTGCAAACGAGTTTGAAGTGGTGCGTTTTCCAAAAGATACAAAAAGCGGCTACTCCAAACAGATACTTTATATAGACGCGACAACCTATCTGCCCCGTTTTGGTATCTACTACGATAAGGTCGGCAAGCACTATAAGGAGATTCGCTTTTTGGAATATAAAAAGATAAAAAATATCTGGCGAGCCGTACGTATCGAGATAAAAAATGTACAAACATTCAAAAGCAGCGAACTTTATTGGGAAGAGGATAACATCTATGTCGAAATTTCTGCAGATGAAATTTCGCAAAGAGCATTGCGATGAAAGTTTTAGTATGCTTTTTGGCATGTCTCTACGCTTTACATGCCATGAATCTAAGCGGTGATATTAGGGTTGGGCATGGCGACTATGATAGCTACCCAACCGAAAGCGTCGCTACGGGGGAGCTTAAAGTGCAACTCAAAAACGAGACGACACAGGTACATGCCATAGCGGAGTTTCTCTACAGCGATAGGTACGAACAGCGTCGTTATGCGCTTTTACGGGAATTGGAGCTGCGACGCGATATCGGTTCTTACTCTTTGAGTTTAGGGAAAACCATTCGTTTTCTAGGAGCCCTTGAGGGGTACAATGTTACCGATATTTATAACCGTAAAAACTATCTTTTAGACCCGTTTTCCAAAAGTGCAAAACTCGGAACATGGGGTGCGCACGCTATTGTTTATCTCGATGAAGCAAGTGTAAGCGTATCGGTGAAACTCTATGAAGAGGATCAAAAATATCCCACATATCCTACCCCTTATAGGTTTTTTTCTTGGCACTACGATGAGAGTTTAAACGCGGAACAAAGCCGTTACAGCCCTAGTGTTTTAGGTGTGTACACATTTGCGCCCACCGACTTTTTAGAGATACAGGCAGGGGTGTTTCAAGGTTACGATTCCAAACGCACTTTTTCTTTTTCAAACGCTACGACTATCGCTCAAAACGCTTATAGAGCAACCAAAGCGCTTCTTGTGCTCAATGCGGTATTTCAAGAGAGCATCCTCAAACTAGAAGCGGTTTATACGGATGTCGCAAAGGGGAAAAATCTAAGTGATTACGTGCAGATAGGCGTAGGCGCGGAACATGGCATGTACAATATTTTCGGCACGGATCTGGGTATGTACGGAGAATATTATCACTATGGTTATTTGGGTGAAAGTATGAAAAACGTTGATTTGTCGGAGATTTACGATAACGACATTTTTTTGGCACTGAAATGGAATCTCAACGACGTAGGTTCTACACAGATAAAAGGGGGTGTTTTGCATGATATCAAGCGTGGTGAGAGGGTTGTGAGAATCGAAAGCAGCAGTAGGTTTTTTGAGATGTTTACGGTAGATGCGGCGTTTTTGCAAACTTTAGCAAAAAAAGATACGCCGCTTCATTTTACGGGTGATATGCAGCGAGTCACATTCGGGCTTACATATAATTTTTAGGGGGATACGATGGAGCGATATACGGCATTCTTAGAAAAACGAAAGTATCTCATCATTTTCGTTATAACGATTTTTACGGCGTTGTTTTCGATATCTCTCAAAGATATCGCTTACGAGGGGAGCTACAAAATATGGTTTGACAGAGATTCTTCTATCTTGCGAGAGTATGAGAGATTTCGTACCACATTTAGCGGGGATGATCTTTTTATCGTGGCTTTTAGGGATGAAGAGGGGATCTTTAGAGAAAAACCGTTGCAGACTGTCATGGAGCTCACGCAGGCGTTTAGTACAATAGACGGGGTGCAAAAGGTCGATTCGATTACGAATTATCAGTTTATAAAAAGTGTGGATGATGATCTGCAGATCGAAGATTTTATAACCACCTTGGATGATTTGCAAGAGAAAAAAGCAATCGCTTTAGCAGACCCTATGGCGGTGCATCATCTCATAAGCGAGGATGCAACGACAACGATGCTTACGCTCCGCCTTGCAACGAACAAGGGGGATGATGAAGTGTTTCACATAGGCGTGATGGAGCAAATAAATACGATTTTAGATAGCACGAAAAGCGGGTATGCGTTTTATATTACGGGGGCACCCGCCATTACGGCTTCTTTGGTCACTATCTCTCAAAACGATGCAAAAATTCTTATGCCCTTGGCGGTTATGAGCGTCGTCGGGCTTTTGTTCTTGCTCTTTAGAAATCTGCTTGGCGTTTTGATCCCCTCTTTGACGGTCGTTTTTACGTTTTTGATAGTTTTGGGTACGCAGATTTTACTTGGCTACAAGCTCAACAATTTTACCGTCAATATCCCTTCTTTTATCACGGCGATAGCGATAGCGGATTCTATCCATCTTTACTTGGCATGGATCTACTACAGAGCAAAAAATGAAACAAACTACGAGAGTGTTCTTTTGGCGCTCAAATCCAATCTCGCTCCTATCGCTTTGACCTCTTTTACCACCGCGGCAGGGTTTGCTTCGCTTGGCGTAAGCGTCATAGAACCCGTTGCAACCTTTGGGATAGCGATAACGATGGGCGCGCTTATCGCTTTTGTGCTTAGCGTTACTCTTGCTCCTGCTATTCTCTTGGCATGTGCTAAGCAGACGCAAGTAAAAACATTCTCTTTTTTGAACTTTTTAGACGTGCGAGGTTATGGAGCTTTTATCGTGCGGTACGATAAAAAGATCGTGTACGGTTTTGTTCTTGTGATGCTTGTATTTCTCTACGGACTCATGTTTTTAAAAGTCGATAGCAACAGCATCAACTATTTTGCAAAAGAGACACAGGTGCGAGAGGGGAATACATTTGTAGAAAAAAATCTCGGCGGTTCGATGGTGTACGAAATCGTTCTTGATTCCAAACACAATGAGGGTGTCAAAGAGCCGAAATTTTTAGAAAAGATAGTTGTTTTTGAGGAGGAGCTCAAAAAGCGATACGCCGCGGTTCGTTATACACATTCGCTCAAGGATATCATCGTGCGGATGGATCAAGAGCTCTCACAGAGTGCATCATCCCAACTCCCGCAAGATAAAAATCTCATAGCGCAATATCTGTTACTCTATTCGATGAGTTTGCCCCAAGGGGTCTCTATGAACGATAAACTCGATACGAATGAGCGCTATTTACGTTTAAGCGTCTTTTTGCATCTGCAAGATACGTCAAAAGATTTAGAGATGATTCAATGGATACAAAAATGGTGGGATACCAACACGATCTACACCGCAGAGGTGCAAGGGCAAAGTGCGCTTTTTGCTTCTATGCAATCGAGCGTGAGCGAAACACTTTTGGTATCGATGTCGATGACGTTGCTCATCGTGAGCGTATTTATGCTGTTGCTATTTAAAAACCTTAAAATGTTATGGCTTTTAGTGTTGCCAAACATTGCTCCGGTTCTTCTTGTAGGTGGAGTGATGGGGTATGCAAATATCCCCATAGATATCGGTGTCGCGGTTTCTGCAGCGGTTATTTTGGGAATCGCCGTGGATGATACGATCCATTTTTTTAGCAAATATTTTCACGTGAGAAAAAGTTGCGGTTTTGAGGAGAGCATCGATTATGTTTTAAGCCATAGCGGCAATGCGATGGTATTGAGCACGTTTATTTTATCGTTTACGTTTCTGATCTTTCTTTGGAGCGATTTTATCCCCAACGTCAATTTTGCGATAGTCAGTGTAAGTGCTCTTAATCTTGCGCTTGTTTTTGACTTGGTTTTACTGCCTGCTTTACTGAGCGTTTTTCATAATAAGGAGAAAATTTAAGTTCTTTTTTCATAAAATAAAACCATTTGAAATCAAAAGGGTAAAAATGAGTACTTGGGATGCGATAAAACGGCAGCTTCGTTCGGTGATCGAGTGGAAAGATATGGAGGATGACGCTCTTTTTTACCGATGGAGCGAAAACGGCGATGAGATCAAAAATGCCTCAAAACTTATCGTGGGTCCGGGGCAGGGGTGCATTTTTGTGTACGAGGGGCGCGTGGTTTCGGTGATTGAAGAGGAGGGGATGACCTCTTTGCTTAGCGACAATATCCCGTTTTGGACGACGATCAAGAAATTTATGCAGGCGTTTGAGAGTGAACACAAGGTGGGGATCTATTTTTTCAGACGCACCCATATCCTCAACCAAAAATGGGGCACCCGTTCGCTCATCAAATACGACGACCCCAAATACAACTTCCCCGTGGGGCTTATGGCGTACGGGAACTACAGCTTTGCCATAGAAGACCCGCGCTTGTTTTTCACCTCGGTAGTGGGGCAAAAAGAGTACTACGGCGTGAGCGAATTTAAAGAGATAATGGGTGCGAGAATCTTGGAGCCTTTTGCCGATTTTATGGCGACCCACGGCTACTCCTACGCCGAGGTAGATAAAAACCTCGAAGAGATAGCACATGCTATGAAAACAAAACTCAATGAAACCTTTGTCGCACTCGGGTTTTTCCTGAGTGATTTCCGTATCGAGGGGAGTGACTTTGACCTTGATACCAAAGAGCGGATCAAGAAAATCGCCGATATCACCGCCTACGCGCACGGGGCGAAAATCGCCGACGTGAGCTTTAGCGAACTCCAACGCCTCGAAGCGATGAAAGACGCGGCAAACAACCAAGTGGGCGCGGCGGGGCTGATGATGGGTATGGGCGTGGCGGGCGGACTCGCCAATTCTCTCGTGCCCGAGAGTGCTCCAAAACCCGCCTCTGCAAAAGAGCGCCTCGTGCAGCTCAAAGAGCTCTTTGATGAGGGGCTTATAAACGAGGCGGAGTATGAAGCTAAAAAGAAAACCGTCCTAGCCGAGCTCTAAGGGATGGCACGTTGTATCCACTGCGGCGCGCCGCTACCCAAAAACAGCATGATCTGCGACTACTGCGGCGTGCGCAACGATATCGAGCTTAAATCAAAAAATATCGGGGCGGAGCTTCCCCAAAGCAATCGCTTTTGCCCCGATTGTCTAGTAGAGCTTGAGAGTATCGACGTAGGGTCGAGGGGGCGTTTTATCATAGAAAAATGCCCCAAATGCTACGGGCTTTTTTTTGACCATGAGGAGCTTGAAAAACTCTTGCAAGAGAGCGTTGACGGCTCCTATAGAATCGACAAAATGAAACTCCATGCCCTTTTGCAGCATCCGCGCCACCAAGACAAAATCATCTATAGACGATGCCCCGTGTGCAACCAAACGATGCAGCGGCGCAACTACGCCCGCATAAGCGGCGTCATTATGGACGTATGTTTTGAACATGGTATCTGGCTCGATGCGGGGGAGTTTAAACAGCTTCAAGAGTGGACAAAGCTCGGCGGCGTGCAAAAAGCGTTGCAAGAGGCGCAACGCAAAGAAAATCTACAACCCTCGCTTAAAACGGTGCAAGACCCTAAAGAGAGCGACAAATGGTACGAGGTTCTCAACGATCTCTTTAGCTACGCTTGGCGTTAGATTCTTTGGCATGTTCGTTTTGCAAAAGCTTTTCAAGCGGCTTGACCTCTTTTTCCTGCATGCCAAGAATCGCTTGAATCATGGCGTTTGCGTTGATGGGTGTCGTTTTTTCATCCGCATCCAAAGAGTTTTGCAGCTCCTCTAGGAGCTGTTTTTTATACGCTGCTACAAGGCTGTCTATCTCTTTTTTGGCTTCTGGTGAATCCCCCATCTCTTTAAGAAGTTTTTGTTTATACTCTTCGACCATCTTCTCTATTTTCTCTTTGTTAAAGTCGGCTAAAAACTTCAACGCCCCTTTGGTGCGTAGTTTCTCCAAAAAATCGACGACGGCGGCATCCTCCTCTTGCGCCGATTCGGTGCTGTTTGCGGCGTTTGAGGCGTAAACATTTTCAAAAGCGCTCCAAAACTTTTGGATACTCTCTTTTGCCTCCTCGGAGGTATAGCCGCCGTTTGTGGGGTGGAACATGGCATCGACACGATTTTTGAGGTAGTCGTAGTCCATGAGCGTGGGAGTATAAGGCGTGCCGTTGATTTGGGAGGCGAGTTTTGCGGGATCAAGCGTCAATGAAAGTGCCATCAGCCTATCGCTATCACCCAGAGTGTTCATGGCAGAAAGAAACGCTTCTTTGACGTCGCTTGGCATGTTGAGCGCTTCAATGGCGTTTTGGAATGTTTTTTCCGAAGAGGTCTGCTGCGATGCATAAAACTTTGCGGCATCGGCGGAAGAGGTTACTTGCATGGAATCTCCTTTTGTGTTGTAATATAACAAGCAATCATAGTTCCAGTTTTTATAAACGGTATTTAGTAAAGTTATGCGAGTCGATGAGCGGCATGAAGCTCTTAATGTATAAAAAGAGCTTATGTGTGTGCGGTCACACAAGAGAAAAAGTTATTATATTAGACTTACTTTTATGCAGTGGTTCACTGCCGAAATTTAAATGTAGGAGGTGCATAATGCACTTTTATATCGATACACATGACAAGGCAAACCAAACATTCCCAGAAGGAATTAGTGCGCTACAACTTGAAGAGTTTTACAAAAGCTACCAAAAAGCTTGTGCAGAGGAGGGTGTCATCTCTGTACAAATTAATGTGGGTTTGAATGAAGGACGGGCTTTTTGTCTCAATATGGCACCGAGTGCCGATGCAGTAAAAAGAGTTCACGATAAAGTTGGTTTAGCTTTTGATACGATTACAGAAGTTAGAACCATCTCCCCGTTTGACCTTATACGCTAGACGCTACATGCCATGAATTCATGGCATGTAAAGTTCTATTTTTTTTCTTCAGTATGTACGATAAAAATAATCATTCCCGCCATAATTAATAACGTTGTAAAAAGTTACCCGATTGTGTCTACTGCAGATGTAATACCGAAAGTTTGCATTAATTTTAAAATATGAGGATCGTTTTTAATTTTAAGTAGCATGCTTTGATGTAGTTTCTCACTGCTATTGTCGTCAAGTATAACTTTTTCATAATAATCTTGAGATGAAACGATTCCATTTTCTGCCAGCGTATTTTTAAAATGATTATGTAAAGCTTTGTGATAATCAACTTTATCTTGAGAAAGTGTCGTTAATGAACTATGCTTTTCATGGTTTGGGTCGTTGTCAATATATTTTTTGATTTTCTCCTTCGACATATTGGAGATGTTATTCCAAAAAGAATGATCTATCGAATCAGTGATTATAAAGGGTTCTATATAATCTTTCATCCAACTAGGTAAAGAGTATGCGTTAAGAGGCAGAGAGATCTTCTCCCGTGCTAAAATGGCTTTTGCCTCTTCTGAAATATTCACTTTGTCCATTGGATACGGTTGCGCTTCGAATGTTTTTTCATCATCTCCACTTGTTTGTGATGATGTGATATCGCTACGTAAAAAATTTTCACGATGTATTTGTGGCATATAATAGTTTTCTGAGCTAATGTTAGTTGACATCACTACTCCTTGTGTATTGTAATATAACGAGCAATCATTATTCCAGTTAAAGAGATGAAAATATGTGAGTACGGTCACACAATAAGAAAAGTTATTGTATGTAACTTGCCATATATTGGCATGTAACGCTTTATTTTTTTCCCTCATTATGCACGATGCAAATAATCACTCCTGCCATAATAAAAACAAGATTTTTGATGATATATTGTCCCGTAAGTGTTAAAGCAAAGGGTACATCTGTAAAACACAACTCTGGAAAGAAAATGAGTGGCGTAAAGGTGAGTGTCATATGCACCATAAAAATGCGAAGAATATAGGTAAGGTATTTGCCCGTTAAAAAGCCGATACCTATAATGACTTCCCAAAGAGCAAGAAGTTCTATGCCTGGCGGAATAAGATCAAAAGTTAAAGCATTGATTGTCATGCTTGCCAACGACTCGGCAGGGCTCATCCCAGGAAAAAATTTCAACAAGCCAAACCATAAAAAATTCACTCCCAAAGCCATTCTAAGTAGCGTAACCGCTTTATGTAATTCCATAGAGATATCTCCTTTTTTAAGGATGATTGTAAAGAAATAGTAAAAGTTTTGTCCGTGATATTTGTCACATAGATTTATGCAGTATCATGTAAAATTGGAATCGCAAATTTATTCTAGGAGTCTCAATATGCCTCTCATCACCCATACAAAACCACCTTATTATGCCGTCATTTTCACCTCTGTGCGAACCGATTCGCAGGTCTACGGTGCTATCGCCGCTGCCGTTTTAGAAGAAGCCAAAAAACAAGAGGGCTTTTTGGGTATAGAATCGGCACGCAATGAGATAGGCATTTCCGTTTCGTATTGGAGGGATTTAGAGTCGATCGAGGCATGGAAAAACGAAGCATTACATAAAAAGGCGCAACAAAGAGCCAAAGAATTTTATGAGCATTTTAGAGTGAGGGTGTGCAGAGTTGAAAAAGAGTATGGTTTTTAATACCATTGGAATAGTTATCCTATTTTTAAGCATGTACGTTCATGCAGATATGAGCCACGCATCACCTTATCTGATAGAACAAGGTAGATATAGCTACTCTTTGGCGGATTGGAAGCAGCAAACACATCATGTGAATCGTCCCTGGTTTGATGCATCCCAAAAACTACAGTGGGATGAAAGTGCGATAGATGCTAGTCGTTGCAATGTATCTTTACACGTGCTTTCATCTCAATACCCTGACGTACAATGTAGTGTCAAAACCCATTTTACTCATCCGCATTTAGATGAATGTAGATGTGAATATCGAATGAACGAACACAAAACAGGAACATGGCAAAGTTTTATCGGCGGTGAGAATAACGAAAGATGGGAACGTCATAGGTGTGATAAAGATAAAGGAACGTGTGTTTATCTGTCTGATATCACTAGCTCAGGAATTATTTTTGCTGATCACGAAGTATGGTCGATTGAAGATGGGAAAACCCTTTTTTCTTCACAAAAAACATCACATAAACAGTATTCTACAAGTTTATACCTACCTTCAAGTGAGTGCTTTGTGGAGTTTGAGGGAGAATCAACTCTTATATCCTCTGAAGGTGGATTATGGATTTTTGATCCTATCAATAATAAAAGAGAGTTAATTGATCCGATAGATGACGGGCTAAGCGGATATTGGAAAGTTGAGAAGATGTCTGAAATACCCGACAGCAAAATCCTTATACTCGTAGAACGATGGGCAACCAGAGGAGTTGGTGATTTGCGATTGAAGTTATTTGATCTTTCTAAACGCCGAACGCTTGGCATACATAAGCTTTCATCAGACGGTTTGTATAGCGATATTCATATACTACATGCCAAAAATAATCAAGTTGCCGTTTCTTTTTTTGACGCGAAAGAGTATATTGTAGTTCTTTATCGTGTCACGTCAAGTAGGAGAGTAACATGAAAACTATTGGTCTTTTAGGCGGTATGAGTTGGGAAAGTACGATGGAGTATTATCGTGAGATAAATGAGGGTGTTAAAAATACTTTAGGCGGTTTGCATTCAGCCAAGATTGTTATGTACAGCGTCGATTTTAATCCCATCGAAAAACTGCAACATGAAGGTGACTGGGACGCGACCGCAAAGATACTTTCAAATGCAGCTCAATGCATAGAGTCTGCAGGGGCTGATTTTTTGCTTATATGTACAAATACTATGCATAAGGTTGCGCCGCAAATAGAAAAATCAATCAAAATTCCCTTGCTTCATATAGCAGATGCAACGGCTGAAGTGCTTATAGATCAAGGTATTAAAACAGTTGGTTTGCTCGGAACAGCTTTTACTATGGAACAGGATTTTTACAAAAGTCGATTGAGTGAAAATTATGGACTTAATGTTCTGGTTCCTGATGAGAAAGATAGACAAATTGTACATAAAATAATTTATCAAGAATTATGCTTGGGAAAAATACAAAGCGATTCAAAAACGGAATATCTACGTATTATTGATTTACTTGCTAGTCAAGGAGCTGAAGGGGTGATACTCGGATGTACAGAGATCGGAATGTTGGTAAGTCAGAGTGATACGAAAGTAAAATTATTTGATACTACGGACATTCATGCCAAAAAAGCTGTGGAAATTGCAAATCATTAGCGCTGAGAAAAAAGTATTGCTAATTTTTTTGTTTTTATAGATTTTAAAAAACATTGACATAAAATGTAATTTTTTATATAGTTTGAAATACAAACTAATTTGCAAAGGATATAAATGGCACACGATGAGATACAAGAGCGTATCCGCCAAATTAAAGAGGCGGTTGTCGATAATGGCGGTGCGACACTAATACCTCGGTTGATACTGCATACGACGATTTTGTTTTCCGCCTTTTTGAGTCTGTTTAACTTTGGAGTGACACCTGAACTTCTCATGCTTCATGGACTTGGCTTAGGGGCTAAAATCGCTATAAGTGTCGCGGTGTTAGCGGTTACATGCTATGTTTTTTATCTTTTTGTTTTAAGAAGCATCGTACGGGAAAATAGCCGTTTAGAACGTCCTTACGGCAAAAACCAAAGATTTGTCGGTGAGATGTATGTACTCGTAACGATGGTCGGCATTGTGATGAGCAGTACGGTTTTTATTTTTGGGGCGTTTGCGACTCTTTATTTTTATTGGATGGCTTTGATAGGGCTTGCGCTTTTTGTATTGGGGCATTTTACGCATAAAGCGATTAAGGTGTACGGAAGATTTTTACTCTTTCTCGGCTTGGCAGCTATCGCAGCTTCTGCATGTTACTTCGCGGCACACGGTATCGACTACGCGCACCGTGCCTTAGAAAACGAAACGTTTGTGAGTGATATAGGACGTATTATCACTGTACTCTTTTGTGGCTTTGGGCAGTTGGCTTTATGGGGATATCTAAAAAAATATGATGTTTGATCCCATTTTACATCAACCGCTACGAACACAAATTGTCTCTTTGATTGCAGGCAATGAGGAGGGGGTAAGCTTTACGCAGCTTTTAGAAACAGCCCAGACCTCAAACGGGAACCTCTCTTCTCATTTACGTACCCTTGAAGATAACGGTTATATTGAAGTGACTAAATTTTTTGAGGGGCGTCGCCCCAAAAGCATCTATCGCATTACACAAAAAGGCTTGGATGCGTTTTTGGCATATATCGATGCGTTGCACGGATTTTTACAATCGCATCCGTTAAAAAAAGAGTAACCATTGAGATTTTACATAGGAGCCAAGAAATGCCTGTTACAAAAATAGAAGCATGCACACCCCGTTCTCAAGAGCGGATACAAAGCATCATACAAGCGGTATATATTGCACAACGTGAAGCTTTGCAACTGCCTGAGAATGATCGAAATATTCGTTATATAGAACATAAAGCGGAGCACTTTTGCGTGCCTCCTGATAAGAGTAAAGAGTTCATATTGATTGAAATTACACTTTTCGCCGGGCGTTCCCTGGAAACTAAACGCACGCTTTATAAGATGCTTGTGGATAATTTAACAAAGTTAGGTATCGCCTCAAATGATATTTCCATCATACTTTATGAGGTGCCTCTTGAAAACTGGGGAATTCGCGGTGGTGTGCCTGCTTCGGAGATTGATCTCGGCTTTGCCGTAACGATTTGATTTAAAACATAAAGAGGAGGAAGGAAGATGAAAAACTACAAAATCTTAATTGTCGGCGGCGGTATCGCGGGGCTTAGTGCGATGAGAGCTTTACAAATGAGAGGCTTTTCTCCTGAGCTGGTAGAGCAAAGCGATACGATTCGATCGGATGGAACGGGAATCTTGCTTGGGTTTAATGCCATGAGTGTTTTGGAGAATTTGGGTCTTAAAAACGAAGTGGAACACGCGGGCGTGAAGCTTTCGACTATGAGCGCATTTGACGAAAAAGGTAAAAAGATCGTAGCATGTAACCTTGAATACGTGCAAGAAAAAAGCTCTTACGCGACTTACGGCATTGATCGAGAGAGTTTGGTGCGTATTGTGTCTCAAAGTATCCATCAAGCGGATATAAAAACAGGAAGTAAGGTTCAAGATATCACCAATACACCGCACGGTGTCGAAGCAGTTTTTGAAGACGGTAATGTGAAGTATTATGATTTAGTCATCGGAGCAGACGGCATTCACTCTAGCGTTAGAAAAGCGGTTTTTGGGGAGATTCCGCTTCGAGATGCCAAGCAAGGGTGTTGGAGATTTATTGCCAAAACACCTGAGGATTTTACGCAAAAGGGTATTTTCGAGTATTTTGGAGTCGGTAAAAGAGCGGGCTACATGCCAATGCAAAACGGTGAACTTTATGCCTACATCTTGCTAAACGTGAGCGAGTACGACCCAAACAACATGCCAAGCACGGAGGAGCTGTTAAAGCGATGTCAAGAGTTTGAGGGAGACTGGCAGAGTATCTCATCTGCTTTGAAGCAACCTTTAAAAACGAGATTTGATGCCATTAAAGATCTCTCACAAATTTGCATCGCCAAGGATCGGGTTGTACTTATCGGCGATGCTTCACATGCCGTGACGCCAAACCTTGGTCAAGGTGCGGCAATGGGCTTGGAAGATGCCGAACTGTTGGCGTATTACCTAGAGGCAGAAGATAGCGTGCAAAGTGCCTTGCAATCTTTTGAAAAGCGAAGATATAAAAGAGTAGAAGTCATCAAAGCCAAGTCCTACATCATTGGAAAAATCGCACAATCATCCTCACCGATATTTTGCAGGCTTCGAAACGCTTTTTACCGACTTTTACCCTCGCATTTCATCGCCGAAGATACGCTTAAAACACTCGGACAACACTAAAAAGAGGATGTGGCGTGAGCACGATTTTTATAATGTTTATATTGCCCCTTGGCATCATCACCTTTTTTTGGGATCGTAAAAATTACGCTCAAAATATACAGACTTTTGCAGAGTATGCCCAAAAGATAGCCCACGCAGAGATAGAGGCAGCTAAAAAAATTGAGACAATCGATGAGATGCTCTACCAAAACGGCTACATCCCGATAGAGCGCACACAAACCTCTTTGAAAGTGTATAAAAAACATTTTAATTTAGGTGTGTTGTTCATCTTCGTAGGGCTGATGACCTACTTTGGATTGCTTGTATATTGGGTTTATTACCGTTTTTTACTTAAACCGAATGTTTTGTGTATCGATTTGGAAAGGGAAACCGTTTTAGAGGCTTGCTAGAGATGATTTTGTTTTGATGCAAGGCTTAATAACGACCATTGCTTTATCAAATCAAGTCTTGTTTATGCATACAAATTTTTAAGTTTAC
>Ga0265295_1002219_pt1 | contig 31628 bp, 23 predicted proteins | sample Munlansysbiofilm_FD_192503 | JGI IMG/M metagenome (GOLD analysis project Ga0265295, IMG submission 192503) | Leachate microbial communities from a municipal landfill in Southern Ontario, Canada - Methane capture system biofilm | ecosystem: Engineered > Solid waste > Landfill > Unclassified ... | reverse complement strand
GACTTCACTTTTTGGCGCTACCTCAACCTTTTTTTCGGAATCTGATTCCTTGCGCTTTTGCGCTGCAATTTCTAGCGCTTTATCAATTCTGCTCATTGGTTATCCTTTTTTGAGCGCCCGATATATTTCCTGAATTTTTCTGCATTTAAAAGTGCAATATCGTGAAACATATCCGGCATAGCTCAATCAAATTCATACTTGCTAACTGGAAAATGACATTGTGCAACCAACAACTATGGTCATATTGCAGCAACCAATCGGTCTAAAAAAGAGAACCCGAGAACATCGTGCAACAAGAGCAGGGTTATCAAACCAAGGCAAATCCCTGAATAGGTATAAACCAGCCTGTCCCATTTTTTCCGTTTTAGCGTATCTTCTTCGCTGAACATAAGAGGAATCTCAGCGATAACCGTTATCCCCTTGCTCCGCAGAACATCAGCATTTCGCACGGTATCATCTAACTGTTCCCGCACCACCACGATGCCAATTGCTACCCCTATCCCAACCAAAACACCGAAAAACATTTTATACAGGCGCTTTACCCCAACTGGAACGGTGGGCAAAATCGCAGGATCAACAATTCTGAAGGTCGTTGCTTTATCGGATATTTCCATCTGCTTTGAAACTTCCGCCATGCCCACGCGCTGGAGCAATGTTTCATATACATTTTTCACCATGGCACGCTCCCGTTCCATTTCAGCGAGGGCTTTTTTATCTTGCGGAAATTTTTCTAACATTTCTTTGTTGGTATAAATTTGTGTTTTCAACTCCTGCTCGCGGGCTTTTAAGGCATTCAGATCAGACTGCGCTGAATTCATGCGCATTTTTAGATCGACAAAGATTGGATCTTCGACGGGGTTAAATACTTCGAATACAGGCTCAGCCACCGACGGTTCATTAAGCGCTATACTATTTTCCAGTGCTTGAATTTGATACCGCAACCGGACTATGGCAGGATAGGAATCGTTATACAGCATTAGCAGTGCATCCAGTTGAGACTGCATAGCTTCCAGGCGCATCTCATCTACGGAACCGCCAAACATGTCAAATCCGGTAATGCCCGTTCTCCCGGAGGAGGCGGCATTCTGCATGGAAGTTAACTGTTCATTAATAGTCCGAGCTGTAGCCATGAGCTCATTCTTCTTACCCTGCAAAGCCCTTATCGCTTCCTCAAGTTTATCCATGTTTTCGATAATTGATGCTTCAGTTACAGTGGAAAAAATTCCGGTTTTTTTGCGATAGACATAGATTTCATCTTCCACTTTATTTAGTTTTTGCTTGTAAAATTTCACCTGTTCCGAAAGAAACCGATCGGCACCAAAAGACTCTTCACGCTTCGAGGAAATGTTCTCTTCAACATATGTATGCACAAGGGTATTGATATAATCTCTGGCAAACCTCTGATCTGAGCTGACCAGGGAGACAAAAAACAAGTCATCCCCCTTCATGTTGATATTGGTTTTTTCTTGGCACTGTCTAATAAGACCTTCAAATGCAGCCGGGGTTTGCATTTTGACATCCATGTCCATCTTTTTAAGCACCCTGGAAATAATATCCCGGCTCAACATATGATAGCGCAGGACCCGGATACGATCACTCATGGAGGGAGTTACGGTAAGACCCTGCAAGAGGCTGTTCACCACGTTCTTTTCTATAAAAACTGTACTTTTAGCCTCATACTGTTTAGCTGAAAAAAAGCTGCCAATTATAATTGCAAGACTTACACTAACGGCCACAATCAAAAACAAATAGCGTCTGTTGTAGAGTATCTGCAGGTAATTTTTAACCTGCTCATAGTATGAATTCATATAACCTCACCAAATTCTCGCATACGCCCATGCAGCTATCCATAGTTCTAAAATATTCCTTCGCGCACCAGCACATAGTCTCCACGTTGCATGGGAATATTCTCACTAAGCACCCCATCCTTCATAAGACTATCCATGTTCAGCCTTATGCGCGTGCGCCCACCCTCTTCTTTACGCAGAATCATGACCGCGTTTGTCTTGGCAAACTTGGTAAATCCACCTGATTCCAGAATCACATCTAAAATGCTCAGGCCGTCCCGAAATACTATGGCTTGAGGACTGACAACCGCCCCAACAACAAAGACTTTATTCAACTCATTGGTAGGAAGAAAGAGTATGTCCTCGGGCTTCAGGTCGATATCTAAGCTGAGATTCCCGCGGTTAAACAAGTCGTACATATCGACATCAAGCGTTTCATCTCCGCGCATCAAAAAAGCACGTTGCAAATCAGAATTTGCTATCCCTTCCAGGCCACATAACAACTTAAACAACGATGTGCTTCCGCTCATATAACGTATCTGAGCGGGAATCCCACCTCCAGAAATATACACGCGATTATTGGTTACCTTGTCTACGGTAACCGTTACGATTGGGCTCTTTACATAATCGTCCAGCACTTGAGTTAAATTTTTTCCCAGCTCCGTTGGAGTCATACCAGAAGCAGAAACATCCCCCACTGCAGGCAGGGTAATTTTACCGTCAGGCCTGACTATTGTGCTCACACTAAGTTCCGGGACGCCCCATACAGAAATACTTAAACCATCCCCGGCTCCAATCACATAGTCACTCGCTTGTGCAATTGACGAGAACAGGGCAACGGTAAAAATAACTCCAAATAAAATATTTCTCATCCTCATCTACCTCCACGTCCCAAAAGAACCACTTTGATGGTTTCCAAGACTATTAAAAGATCCAAAATTAGCGAGTTATTTTTAAGGTAATAAAGGTCGTAACGTAGTTTTTCCTTGGCATCTTCCTCAGACGCACCGTAAGGGTACAAAACCTGCGCCCACCCGGTTATTCCAGGTTTTATTGTGTGACGCGCGAAATAGTAGGGGATCTTATTGGATAAACGCTCAACAAACTCAGGACGTTCTGGGCGTGGACCAACAAAACTCATCTCGCCCATGAACACATTACACAGCTGCGGCAGTTCGTCGATGCGGCTTTTCCTTAAAAAAGCTCCCATCTTTGTTATTCTGGGATCGTTTTCCGTGGCCCAAACAGCTCCGGTTTCTTTTTCTGCATCGGTGTGCATGGTGCGAAACTTGTACAAGGCAAAGTTCTTCCCCCCTTCTCCAACCCGTCCTTGACGATAAAAGATTGGTCCCGCAGAGTCATAGCGCACTAAAAAAGCCACTAAGGGCCAAAATGGAAGCGTCAGAATCAGTCCCAACATTGATAGGAGAATATCGAAAACCCGCTTTACGAATCTCTTGAACAGGGTGATTCGAAACCCATCCGAGTAAATAAAAGAGCTGGGTTGAAAATTTTCAAGCAGAAGCTTGCGCGTCATTTCTTCGTAAAAACTCTGTACGTCCATAATTTCCATGCCGGCGAGTTTGCAATTGAGCAACTCGCGCACCGGCAGACTGCCGCGCCGTTCCGAAACAGCAACAACCAGCCTGTCCGTGCAGGTAGTGTCCACGAGCTTCTCTATCTCTTCAACCGTACCGAGTATTTTGCTCTCGTCTACGCAACAGATATCTGTTTCGGGCTTTACGAATCCAACAAATTTCTGGCGGCCGGGATTTTCCAGTAACAGTTCCTGCACCTGTTGCGCCAGTGGACCACACCCCACTACAAGAACGCGCACCGACATTATTGACGTTTCAATAATCGACAATAAAAACTGGTGGATAAAGAAGCGTAAAAAACAGAATACAATCAGCGAGAAAACCAACACGCCTCGACCAGGCATGGCGGATGGAACCATATAAGAAAGGGAAGAAAACATAAAAAATGCCAGCAGGATTGCTACGCCGTTGCGGGCGACAAGATCGAGACGCCCAAAAGCATTTTCCCACCGGTATATCTCGCAAAAGTAGCTGGAAAAAACCACCAGTGCGGCAAACAAGACAACTGCTAATGCACCATGACTGGTTAGCGCTTCAAAAGCGCACTTCTCACCCAGGTATAAAGCTTGGCCCAGCATGAGAGATAAAGCCGCTACTACGATATCAATTACAACTAAAGCTGTAGGAAAATTGTGCTTCATATGATGCCCCCAACATATGTATTTCTAATTATTAACGTGCTCAAGCAGCTGTCGATTAAGTTTATCAAGTAACTGCCGGGCCTGATTCACCTCTGAAGTTGAGATCGAACTAGAGTCCTTGTTGGTACCGGCCTCAATTACTTGTTGTAGAATCCGTTTGGCTTCATCCATCTTTTCAGCTCCTATAAGAGCCTGTGCCAGATGTATATGAAGAATCGCAGTGTCTGGCGTAAGGTTGGTGGCTTTTTCCAGAACAGAGATTGCCTCTGTGAAGCGTCCGTTTTTTAATAAAACCAGCCCTAAGGTATCTAGTACTGACGGATTTGAAGGTTCATTTCGAAATGCACGCATGGACAACTCCAGCGCTTCTTGAAGCGCACTGTTGTTTTCTGCATAAATGTAGGCCAAGTTGTTCATGGCACCAGTGTGATTTTCAGCAATATCCAGCACTTCGCGATACAACTTTTCGGCCTTTTTCTTATTGCCGCGCTGATCGGAGAGCATCCCCAAGGCAAATATGCCCGGCGCAAAGTCGGGATAAGCGCGGCTCAACTCTGAGAATTTTTTCTCAGCCTCTGCAATGCGTCCGGTATTTACGTACAATGCCCCCAGCTGCATAATCAGAAAAGTCGGCTCTGCTACCCGCTCTATCCCCTGTTGTAGAGTTTCCTCTGCCAGATCAGCCTTTGATTCAAGCTGCTGCAGTGCTGCCAGTAAAATATATCCCAGGGAATTATCAGGTTGTGTAGCGATCTTTGTGCGAGCCAGACTTTGAGCCTTCTTCTTTTCTCCGTTGGCTAGCAAAGATTCCATCAGCGCTGGTGCACCCTCTTCTGGATTAATCTTTTCGAGCGCTGTGAATGCCTTAATCGCGGCCGAGTAATCTTTACGCTCCAACATAAGGCGCCCGTACAACCTCAGGATAGGGGCATTGTCGTGGTGAGCAGAATATGCCTCTTCTATAACTCCAGCTGACTTTTGCGGCAAAGCGGCGCGCCTATAATAGCCCGCTAAAGCCAAGTACCCTTCAGGGCTCTCTGTCTTGCGTGCGTCTTGATATCGTTTCTTTGCCGCCTCATTATTTCCACGTAGTTCCTCAAGGGTAGCGATGGCTATCAGAACCTTTACGTTCTCCGGCGCGAATTCAAGAATAGCCAGGTATTCATTCAATGCCTGCTCGTATTGACGTTGCCCGAGATAGTAATTAGCCAGATTCAAATATGGAGATTGATAGTCTGCTTTGATCTTCTTTGCCTGTTTAAATTTGTCGAGTCCCTGTTCAATCTTATTTTGGGCTATATAGGCCACCGCCATATAGTTGTAGATCAACGCATCTTGCTCTGTTGCACGCACTCCTTTTGCGAGAAGATCTATAACTCCCTGATAATTGTGCTGTTTCAGGTACAAAGAAGCTAACAGAAAGCGCGTATCCAGAGACTCCGGCGCCACAGCTAGCGCCTTTACCAACTCCAACTCGGCCATCTCAGGATTTTGACGAGTGAGATTCAAAAGGCCTTTTTTTACATGCGCATCCGCCAGAGACGGATCAAGCGCAATCGCTCGATCAAAATGGCTGGAAGCCAAATCAAAGTCAGACTTTTGCAGATAAGCAGTCCCGATAACGTTGTGCGCAATGGCGATATTGTCGTGCTTCAGAAGGACCTGACTTATCTGGTAAATGCAATCGTCTATACGGCCCTGCTGCAACAGTACGATACCAAGCATTATTCGAGATTGAACATGCTCAGGCAGCAGATCAAGCACTTGTTGAAATTGGTTTAAAGCCAGTTCATAGTTCTTAAGACGAAACTCAGACATTCCAAGCAAGTAATGCCCGGTCAAGTCCCTCATTTTTGTGAGTGATTCCCGCAGTGCCAAAGCCGCACCTGCGTAATCTTCCTTCGCGTACAAAATCATCCCCCTCAGGCGTGTACCCGAAGGTTGGTCGGGATGTCGCTTAAGTAGATAATCGGCAAACTGCTGAGCTTCATCGGTCTTATTCAACTCCAAGGCCAGCACTCCGGCCCAGTAACGTGCCTGGACGTCTGTTGGGTCGAGGTTAATTATCTTTTGGTAGGTAGCGTAGGCGACATCTAATTCACCAGATCCAGCTTTCAATGCAGCATAGAGCTGATACAACTGCTTTTCCTTCGGAAACCTGATAAGAGACGCCTTGAGCAAGGCATCGGCATCTTCTTTGCGATTTTGCATCAACCCCAAACGAATCTTCATCAACAACGCGCCGATGTTATCTGGATCCAGCTCTACTGCTTCATCAAACAAAGGGACGGCCTGCTTTATTTCGCCCTGATTAAGAAGTATAAGACCTAGATATTCTTGCGAACGAGAATTTTTGGGATGACCGCTTAAAAACTGTTCAAGCATATCCTCAGCTGCAGCCACCTGACCCAGCATGAGATGGACATACACCAATTCGAGCACTACATCGCCGTTGGAAGGGTTCTGCAAATGTACCTTACTTAATTCTTTTTCAGCCTGATCAAACTTTTGCGCTTCAATATAAGCCATACCCAATTGGTGTCGGGCTTCCACATGATTGGGATCCTGCTCCAACACATTTTTAAAATATACTGCTGCACCAAGCGGGTTATCATGTTGCATGGCATTTTTACCCTGCTGCAACAGGTCTTCTTTAGTTTGAGTTTGACATCCCACGACAAGCATAAGCAGGGCAAGTAAGCAGACTATTTGTGTTAAAAACTTCATTTAGAATCCTCAGTAAATAGTTGAATCAGCAGTTAAAATGAGTTTTTAGGCTATAATGTGAGCTGTAATTTCATGCTATAATCCCTGAGGCAAAGCCCCTGGTTGAGTCCGAAAACGAACTCAATACAGATCAAAAGAGCGCTGAAGTAATTGGGGATTGTCTGAAATAATACTTTTTTCTACGGCTGCAATTTCGGCAAGATATGGGGTGCGCAAGCCATGGTAGTCAACTTCGTTTCCTACCTGTGTCCAGCACAAACCCCAACGACGCAAAAGATTACATAGACTTTCAACCATAACCGCATACCAATGGGTCAGGCCCAGCTCTAAACTTTGGTGATATATACATCTGTATAAGCCTGCTACAATATACTCCTCCATTTCCCGTCTGAGCTCCTGCACCTCCTTAAAACTCTTCATATCCATTCCGGGCAGAGTACTAAGTAGACGGGTTATTTCAGCACGGCGCAGATCTCTGCTGACAGCCAGGCGCGAGATCTCCCCTATTTTGCTCGGATCTCCACTATATTTTAGTTTTTTATCCAGACTAAAGAAATGTTCCACAGGAAGCCCCAGTGAAGAATGAAGAATGATACGCACCGTCCCGATAATAATTTTACTCTTAGCTGCGATAACATAAAAATGGGCTGAATGTTTGTCGTATCGATCGGTTTCCATGTCCTGCGGATAATCAGTTGCGCACTCAAAGCCACGCTCGATGCAGTAGATCTGATATCGAAGACGATAAATCTCATCCATCACAAGGCTATCTCGATCCGCTCTGCAAAAGCGGAAATTTTGCAGCATGAATTTTGCTAATTCCGGAGATAGACTCACCAGTTATTTCCATTCAGTCATTATTTTTTAACAAAGCCCTGCTTTGGCCAGCGCCCGCTCCTGTGCGGCTTTTTCTTCGCAACTGCGTACCAAGTCATGCCCTTAATTACTAAACATAATTTGCTGTGCTGTTGAGTTATAATTAATGACATACATCTGTACTATTGCAACTAGCAGTAGGACGAAAATTTACGCTCTTTCAACCTCAATTCTGCTCATAAATTCAACCGAACGCAACAAAACCCATGTCGGGATAGTTTACATTTAGACTTTATCTTGTTCTATATCCAATAAAAACAGCTATATACACGTTGGCACAGGCTATGCATTCCTTCTCTATGCAGGCAAGACAGTACGGATGAAAAGTCATCCGATTTAACCCAATAAAGAGGAGGAAAAAATGAAGACAAAGATTTTTTTACTAGGATTGACTGTATTGGCATTTACTGCAATGCAGGCATCAGCGATTTCGCTGATGTGGGATGTTGGTGCGGCAGGTGCACCGCCTTACGGGGATGCGGATAGCCTCACTGGGCTATTTAATCAAATCGGCTTTGATTCACAAACCAGCACCATTCAGTATGATACCGATGGTAGTGGTGACGTCAGTGTGGGCGATAAGTTTATCGACAGTGGAAACCTGCGTGTAAATGGCTTGCTCGCAAATACTATTATTGATACTGAAGGGTTGAACCAAACTGGCGGGTATGAAGTTACCGCTGCATGGAACAACCTGGAAGGGAGCGTAACTGGGGTTAGCACAGCAGCTAGTGGCGCCACCCAGATCGACGTCAAATACACCAGTGGCAGCATTGGTTTTTATCTTGATACCAGTCTGGATTCCGCTTTCGCCAATCCGGCGGGTACAGCTCCCCCGGCAGGCGCTGGTGGTACTGGATTCGACAATGGTACAATGATTGCTGAAATGACTCTCATGAGTGGTATTGGTTATACCTTTGTAGACTTCACCGGTAACGATCTGCAAAATCAGGGATCCGTGAAACTTCTATTCAAATTCACCGATTATCTTTCCGGCTTCTGGATTACCGAAGATGGGGAAGATCTGTTTGAAACCCTTAGATATGTGGATTGGGCCCTTACTACAACGGACATGAACATCGATACACCGACTCAGTTTCCTGGTGAGCCTGATGGCGCTCTGTACACAGCCTACTCAAATCAAAATGGCTCAGCAAAAGTAAACGTTGTGCCTGAGCCTTCTACTTTCATTCTTCTGGGCGCTGGTCTGGCAGGTCTCGGTTTCTACACCCGCCGCAGAAAATGCTAGCTTTAACGTCCCTCAGTTGACGCTCTTTTAACTTAAGCGTCTGGAATTTAATAGGCGGGCCTTTTGGGGCCCGCCTTTTTTATGCTTTTCCATATACCGCGCACGCACGTTAGGACGTATAGCTCTTCTAGTCGCCACCTTCTTTTCTCAATCCATTACCGGCGCATGTCGGACTTTTTTACACCTTCACCACTTCCGCCATACACTCAATTTACAGTCTCACCGCGACGATGTGCGGCTACAGAAAGTATAGCCGGCAACACAATCAAATCGCCCACCAGGGCTGTGAGCATAATAATTGAGCACAATAGCCCAAACTGAATGGTGGGGACAAAACTTGAGAAGCACAATACCGCAAATCCGCACGTCAAGATAACTGAGGTTGTTATAATAGCACCCCCTTTTTTCCTGATACTGCTTATAAGAGCGTCATTGACTGAAAAGCCTGCCTTCCTAGCTTCCTGATAATGATCAAGATAGTGGATAGTGTCATCAACGGCGATCCCTATAGCAAGTGCCGAGATTATTGCGGTGGCGGTATTCAGCGGAATATTAAATAGCCCCATGATGCCAAAATTGACAATGATAGGAAACAGGTTGGGAACAATAGACAGCAATCCGATGCGGATGGATTTAAACACCCAGAATAGCACGATTGAAATGGTAAGCAGCGCAAAGGTCAGGCTTTCGATCTGGCCGTAGATGATGCTGTTTACCAATTTGGTGACTAGATAAGTCTTGCCAGTGAGGTTGAATTCAACCTCTTCCTGCTGAAAACTCTGGGCCAAGTATTGCTTTAGCATCACTATCTTTTCTTCCAAAATGCTGGAGCTGTGTTCATTTACCCTGAAAGACAGACGCGCCCAGTTATAGTCATCATTGACAAAATAAGCCAGCTCATCTCCGTCGTACAACAGTAGATACTGCGCTATAAGGTTCCGCTCTTGTGGGGTACGGTAAAATTCAACGTTATTGTTATGAAAGGCAGCGTTCATTTGCTGTAAAAAGGAGGTAATGTTGGTTGATTTGGTGACAAAAGGCCAGTTGTTGACATATTTTTCTATGGCTTCAATCATCTCCAAGGCTTCAGGGCGCTTGAAATAATCAAGCTCAGCTGCCTTTATGGACACCTCCAAGGTCGTGGCACCACCAAGATTGCGGTCAAAAAAGTTGGCGTCGGTGCGTACTTCAGTGCCCTGCTTGAAATAGTCGATTAAATTGGTTTCTACTTGAACTTGGGTCAAAGAATACAGCGAAAAGCCGGTCACCAGCAGGGCACACACGATAATGATTTTACGGTAATCCCCTACCTTCAGGCTCCACCAGTACAAAACCCTGTCTAAAGAGTGGAATATCGATGAAGAAGCTCCCGGTGCTCCCGGTTCCTTCCTTAGCCACAGCCCAGGCTTGTTGCGCAAAGCGTACACACACAGCGGGATTAAGGTAATGACCAGCATAAATTCAAAAATCATCCCCCCCGCAGCCGCTAGGCCCAAGTGCCTGATTGGAGGAATATCGCTGAGGGTCAGGGAAGCAAAACCCAGCGCTGTAGTAAGGCTGGTGAGAAAACAGGGGATGCTCAAATGTTTAAAGGTATCCTGTATTCTGGCGACTGGGCTGCTGGAGGCATCAGTTGAGGTAAAAAAATATTGAAAGATATGGACCGCATCTGCCACAACTAACGCCATGATCAGCGGAGCCAGAATTGTGGTCATAGGGCCCATGGCCCCACCGATAAGATTGAGCAGGGCCATCGCCCATATCAGCGAAACAAGCACGGTCAGCAGGGAAATGGCCACTGCGTATATGTTGCGCAGAAACACCCACAGGAATAGCGCAATAATGCCAAAGGTCAGCGGCATGAAGAACATCATATCCCGAGCCATGTATTCACTCATGCTTACATCAGTAACGAGCCAGCCCGCAATATGGTAAGAGATATTGTTCGCCCCTCCCTCTGCGGAAAAAACATCTCTTACCTTGGCAACCAGCCGCGCATTATAGCTTTCGTCATCTGGATGTGATTTCGTCCTGATCAAAAACAACGAGGAGCTGGTTTCGGTGGAAAACAGATTGTCGAGAATCAGTGGATTAGCCGTCGCTTGCTGCTGAATTAAGTTACTTTCTGCGCTGTTCCGGGGTAGCTCGTCAACCAAGGGTTCCACAATGAAATCTAAATCTGTGCCGATAATGTTTTCTACATTGCTCAGCGATACAACTTCTTTAACCTCTTCAATCTGTTCTAGCCTGTCCGTCTGCTGCTTAATCAGGGTCAGGATTTCAGGGCTGAACAGGTTTTCATGCTGAAACCCTACAACCAGAAACTCATCTTCGCCAAACTGTTCCTTGAAACCCTCATAAAAACGTCGATCTGGGTCACCTTCTATAATAAGAGATTCTACCGAGGTTTCAGTCTGCAAGGTGGCATAAAAATAGCCAAAAAACAGCGTCAACAGCAGCAAGGAAATGAGGTAAATTCGAGGATGCCTGAAGATGGCTTGGACATTTTTATCAACAGCATTACGGATCATAGTATGCTCCCTTTGACATCAGTTACTGCAACTTCGATATATTCACTCTCATCACCAGTGTACAATAATCTGCGCGTACGCTTGGTCTGCGTGGTCATGGGAGCCAAATATCGTGTCCCCTGCACCACCGAAAATATTCAAACCTACTTCACATTCAATATTGGTAAAGTAACTTAAGGTCACATTGGGCTGGACATAATAACTTGCGTCGGTAAGCGTATAGTTGAATCTAGTGGCGAACTCCAGGTTCCCCCGCCAAACCGGCTTGCTGATTTCCCCCAAAATGGAGACATTGTCGCGCTCGAAATACAGGATATTCCCATCATAGTCAAAAATATGGTACCAGGATGCCTGTAGATTGATGTACCACTCACTGGCAGAGACGTGGTCGATACCTGTCACTAGATGCCCAGCAGCACGGCGACTTGAGGTCAGGTCAGTAGTTAAAAATGAGACGTTGTCGATGTAAGCCAGCTCCCCGCGAAATCCAACGGGGTCAAAGACCGTCTCCCATTCGAACCCAGTAATATTTTGGCGTTTGAACTCTGCTTCAACCGCTGTACCCGTCAATTCTGCTGTACCCATCAATGCTGCAGGGTCAGTACTTGGATCACCGTCGAACGCGATGTTCTTAACCGGAAAACTGGTTATATAGGGCAGGGTCTCCCAGCCATAGTGATGACTCAAAGCGAAGTCGGCTTGCTCACCCTGCCACAGTAAACGCAGGGCTCCAGACATGTTTTCTAGTGAATCTGAGGGTTTTGTTTCATGGACGCGTAGTGCAGAGGTATAGTCTTTAGCCGCCTGAGGCAGGCCGGGATGATTCAGAATAGACTGGCGTAGGTTACGATACAGAGCCCAGTTCGAATCGAAATAATCAATCTGTGATTCTTCAAACCAAGGGCTCACTATCGCTTCAACAGAAAAACGCTGGCCGTGGGTGCGCCAACGTGCCAGCCATGAAGGGTCCTTGCGCTCTTCTAAGTCAACGGTGATAAACTGGCGCATATCCTCCGGGTTGATGCTATCAAGAGGGGATAGCTGATCACTTTTGCCCCAGCGCACCCGCTGCTTCCCGAAGGAGAAATCCCAGCGTGGGCCGCTTAACATCATGTAGGTTTCATGCAGAGTAATATCCGTATCTTTGTCGGCTTCATCCGCTGAGTAAAAGAGCCGATCTGCCTCCACCGATATCCTAGTACTAAGCTTTTGGTGCGACAGACGTTTATCCAGATCAATCCCGAGCCGAGCCTGAAGCCTACTCAGGTCATCATCCTCATCCAGCTGCCTGTTTAAATCTTTCGCCGTGTAGCCATAAAGCCTCCCCCAGCTGGATATATCTGCAGACAAAAGAGACTCTGGCAAGTAGGACGAGCGAGAACTTTCTGTGGCTGGAGACACCGAAGTATCTTCGGTGTAGGATTGGGGTTGGGATTGGACTTGGGTATGGGGTGCCTCTGCGAAAACTTCGCCTGCACCCCCTAAAATTAACAGCGGGGCACAGTACAAAAATAGCCAAATGTACCTGTGCGCAGCGCATCTCTTCATCGCTTCAAAACTCCGAGAGTGGTTTAGGTGCAGATCTTAGGCAAGCGCGGTTTTACCTCAATACTTACCTTCCAGCGCTCTTTTGGTGAAAAGATAGTCGGGCAACCCGCTATTGTACTCGATGGTGAGAGTTTTCAACCGGGTTTTATGCTGATCTCGATAATTCTCCATCAGAGTTTCAAGCTCGGTTGCTATGCCGTCAATAATTTCAAACTTCTGCACCGTATAGGTTTTATACTGCTCCCCTTTCAGGCCCCAAAATTTTATTTTCAGGGGGGTAAACGTAGCCATATCGATCCAAGAGACAACTTTTTCATACTGGGTATCTGTCCCTGGCCTCGGGATGCTGTGCAACTCATAACACTCACGTCCCAGAACAAGTTGGGGCTCCTCCAAGTGGTAGATCCATTCTTCCACAGGATGACGTTGCATATCTTCGTAGGTGAAATCCGAATTTACAAAACTGCGCCCCTGTTGGGCCGCTACTATGCGACGCGTACGCTTAAGCGCTGGGAGATACAGCTGCTGACGCGTGGTACTGTCTGCAGTATCTTCTATAACCCAAAAAGCCGTTCCATCAATATCCGCTGGAGCTGTAAAACGGATCAACACCTGTCGCTCAGCTGGGGTGTCTTTTCGGTACGTAGTTAATTCGCGCTTGCGAATATGCCCGCTCTTGCTGACAAGCTCCATGGTCCCGGTCATCCGCATATCCTGACCTATATCCCGACTATACACGTTGCGTGCTACCTCTTCCGGGGTCAGAGGTGTACTTTCCTGCGGTGAAGTCAAAATCGCCACAGCAAGAGCAGGCAGCAATAATATTAAGCTCAGTATTGGGAAAATAAATCTTCGCATAGCTGTTTAAACCATCCTTTTTTTAAACTCTCGATAGATCAACCAAGCCTTAAGACGCTGGAGCGGATTTTTCCCACCCAACCAAAGATAACCTTTTCTCAGTTTACGGCGATAAAGGTCAATCTGGATGTAATGTGGAACTGCGCGCACCGGACAGCTGCCAGTGAGAATTTTGACAACCTCGGTAGCCAGTAACGAGGCTGCCAGAGTACATGCCGGCGCCACCGCAGGTCCCTTTTTACGCTGAACATCCACCTTGCTCAGATCCATATATTTTATATGATACGGCCTTGGAGCCAGACCCGCAGCGAAACATGCCAGATTTTTCTCCAAGGGAAAATCAACCGAGGTCCCGAAATAGGTATCGAAATCCATGCCGTCAGGGGCAAACACCTGCAAGGTCCCCCCAAATCCTAGAGGGGCGCTGGTTATGGCATACAACCCACGCGCTCTAGCCGCATAAAAAAGCATACGTCTGGTCTCAAATTCAAAAAAATCAATCCCATCGACCAGAACTTCAGCCCCAGCAAAAAAGACTGCAACGTTTTCACTGGTGACCCTTTCACTTAAAACCGTAACTTTGGCTTCTGGGTTAATTTCTTGCACCATCTGGGCAAGAACCTCCGCCTTGTTGCGCCCGTAGCTCTGTTGCGAAGCACCAAACTGGCGGCTTACATTGGCGGATTCAAAAACATCTGGGTCGGCGATGGTAAAGCTGCCTACTCCAAGACGAGCCAAGGTCAGGATATGCAATCCCCCCACGCCTCCTGCCCCAACCACCGCAACATGCGACTTAAGGAGCTTGGTTTGTTCAACTTCACTCAGGAGCCCGATATTTCTAGAGAATTCTTCTGCGATTAAAGACGAGATCATATAAGACCTGCTCTGGCGCGCTTAAATATCGCGCATAATTAGGTGGCAATTGGTATTGATTGCAATAACTGCAATATGGGAAAGGAACATCTGAAAATATTTCCGACCTTTTTTCTACCCCTCCAAGGAGCAAATCAGCCCTTGTGCTGACTTACGTGCCAGGAAACAGTGTGCCCGATACCCTCCTGGACGCGCCAGTCAGGAGCATAATACAATAAGCGCTTAGCTTTAGCGATATCAGCTTGAGAATGACGTACATCACCAGCGCGAAAATCAACATAAGCCGGATCGCGCACATAAGAAATGCCGTTTTGTTTCAGTGCCTCTTTTATGCCAGAAAAAAGCTCGTTCAGTGTTGTCCGATCCCCTAAGGCAATATTATAAACCTGATCTTTCGCCCCTGTTCCTGCGCACGCAGCGAGCAGGTTGGCCTGAACAACATTATCGATAAAACAAAAATCTCGGCTGGTTTCCCCGTCCCCGTTTATATACGCAGGTTCATCGTTAAGCATGGCCGCTATCCAGCGGGGGATGACCGCCGCATATGAGCCATGCGGATCCTGGCGTGGACCAAACACGTTGAAATAGCGCAGTCCAATCGTGTTAAACCCATAATTAAGCGCAAAAACTCCCGCATACAGCTCATCCACATACTTGGTGACCGCGTATGGCGACAAAGGCTGACCTATTGCCTCTTCGATTTTAGGTAAGGCTGTATGGTCACCATAAACAGCACTAGAAGAAGCGTAGGTAAAACTTTCAACCTCTGAGCACTGTGCGGCTGAGAGCATATTGAGAAATCCGTCAACGTTATTCCGGTTAGTAGCGAGAGGGTCCTTGATGGAACGTGGGACAGAACCCAATGCCGCCTGATGGAGCACATAGTTCACCTGGCAACAGAGGCGCTCACATAGTGAACGATCGCAGATATCTCCTTCCACAAAAGTGAAGTGCTGCCACTGTTGGCTAGAAACATTGCGTTCCACTGCGATTAGATTATGGCGGTATCCCGTGGAGAAATTGTCCACCCCAATAACGCGCTGATTCAATTTCAGCAGCGCTTCTAGCAAATTTGAGCCGATAAAACCGGCGCAGCCGGTGATCAGCCAACCTTTCTGCTTCTGCTGCAATTCACTTTTCAATGCTTCGTATGTTGGTGGCATAAACCATGCTTTCCCTGCAAGAATACCGTCCTGTCAATCTACATCAAGCCGTATCATAAAGTACAGGCTCCTTAGTAGGAGCCTGTACTTTATGACGCTACAATGCCCTGTTACAGCAACCCGCTACAACGACCAATACACAAAACCGGCCTCTCTGGCCTTTTGTGCATCAACACTACCCTTAACGTCAATTAGAACTGGCTGAGCGGTCACAGATCTGCACATCTTTTTGAGCTCGCGTAGCGAAAACGCCTTAAAGGCAGCGTGGGCCACCGCCAATATGATTGCATCAACCTGGTCGACTTTGTCCATGGGGGTGAGTTCGATACCGTACTCTCTGAAAGCCTCATGAGGATCTGCCACGGGATCACTGACAATCACATCTATGTCGTATTCTTCTAACTCCTTAACCACGTCAATTACCCTGGTGTTGCGAATATCCGGCACATTCTCCTTAAAAGTAAGCCCCAGCACCAGGATACGGGTGCCCTTGATGGTTTTACCCGCACGAATCATGTTTTTCACCGTATTTTCCGCGACATACTTGCCCATGCCATCATTAATTCGACGGCCGGCAAGAATTACCTGCGGGTTATAGCCAATCTCTTCGGCTTTATGGGTTAGATAGTAAGGATCAACACCGATACAGTGACCTCCCACCAAACCAGGGGTAAAAGGGAGAAAATTCCACTTCGTTCCTGCTGCCGCCAGAACATCGCGAGTGGAAATACCCAACATGCCAAAGATAATAGACAATTCATTCATCAGAGCAATATTCAGATCTCTCTGGGTATTTTCAATAACCTTTGCCGCTTCTGCTACCTTGATGGAACTGGCTCGGTGCACGCCGGCACTGATGACCATCTCATAAACCCCCGCCACCGTATCCAGGGTAGCCGCATCTTGGCCGGAGACTACTTTGACAATTTTATCTACAGTGTGAACCTTATCTCCAGGATTGATCCTTTCGGGTGAATAGCCGACCGTAAAGTCCTTGCCGCAAGTAAGACCTGAATGCTCTTCGAGCAAAGGGATACATATCTCTTCTGTGACCCCAGGGTACACAGTAGACTCATAGACCACAATTGCACCGGTCTGCAAATACTTGCCCACTGTTATAGAAGCTGAGCGAACGGGGCCAAGGTCAGGGTTCTTGTTAATATCGATCGGCGTAGGGACAGTGACAATGATGAACGATGCCTGTTTAAGATCTGAAGCATCGGCGGTAAACTCAACTGGACTAGCGCTTAAATCCACTGAAGTGACCTCACCGGTCGCATCATGTCCACTTTTCAGCTGTTCAATCTTTCGCGCGTCGATATCAAAGCCAACCACACCACAACATTTGCCAAACGCCACCGCCAAAGGCAAGCCAACGTATCCCATCCCTACCACTGCAATCTTACTTTTACCGGAGCGGATCTTATCTACTGTCGTCATAGTCATGGAATCATCCTTTTTTTTGCATCCCGGTAAGTTCCAGGATAAGCGAAATTGGTTAAACTTCTAACTGAAGTATCATCTTGTTAACACGCTAAGATTAAACCATAGAATGAACCTTTCAAGTATTTAGCCCGACTTTTATTGATGTCTTTAAATTGAACAGCACTTTATTGTTCCGCAAAACCTTCTCCAACTGGGCTGGATTGTGCCCATCGCTACCATAATATGCATACATGCCCCTGTTTTGCAGCAGCAGAGCAAGCTTTTCTATGTGCTTGCCATACACCCCAGTAAAACTACCTAGATCCGCTTGCAGTTGACACCCCCTATCCAAAGCCTTCAGCAGAAAAGGGGGCAAAGAAACTTCACGCTCAAATCCCAGCTCGCGGCGGAGACTCTGGGCCAAACCGACAGATTCCTTATTCTGATTAGACGCAAAATAACGCTCAGGATGGGCCAAAACCGGGGTCAAACCATGGATTAATATCCTGTCAACAGCTTCCGGCAACAATCTGACATCTCCAGAGGACGGAAGTTCGAATAATAAGAGGTTTGTATCTCCAAGGGGTAGGGGATTGCGCAGACGGTCAAAGAAGAAATCATCCAGATAATATTCCATCCCCGCCTTAAGCAACAACGGAATACCTGCATCTGCAACGGCATGCTGCAGTTGAGCAATTGAATCATGAATTTGCTTCAATGGATGATCATATAGTCCTGTAATACAGTGAGGGGTACAGCAAACACGCTTAAAGCCGGCAGAAAACAACTGGCGCGCCATATTTAAAGAATCTTCCAGGGTTTTGCTCCCATCGTCGATTCCTGGAAGAATATGACAATGATAATCAATCATTATTCCCTCCAGAAGCTCAGATGAAAGAAAAACTGCCTTGCAATGTTGAGTACTTTCAAGCCCATGTCGCATCCACGTCGAGTAGTAAAGTTTTCCGACATTCCTGACGAATATGTTTACACACCAATCTTTCACTGCCCTGCATAACTACTGAGCCTTAAAGATAAACAGCTTAAATTCACATACTTAAGAAACAAGCAGCCATTATTGATATAATCGGCACCACTTCTGCATATGTTTCTACTCACATACATTAAGAACAATCTTCAATGGAAAATAGGAGTGTAAATATGTTAGTACGCGTACAGTATTCAAGTGGCAATTTCGACTATGTGTCACCGACCATTTTGGACAATAAACTCCATACAGGTAAGGTGAAAAAGTTTCTCCGCGCGACAGGCTGGGCCATTGTAGGCCGAGACCCGATCCGGCGCCCGAACGATGGAAAGCGTTTTTATTTCGGCCCTGAGAAACGTCAGTATGCAGAAGGCTGAAGATTCCCTCTAAAAGCTAAACTCAAAACCGAGCATGCCATTACCAGAAATGCCAATTTCCACTATTGAGCACATAGAGACCTAATGCTAAATTGGCTATGGCATGACTTAAAACGCATTGAAAAATGCTCTGCGATCTATACAAAACAAGATTGAACAATACTCCCGCACAGATACCAGCAAGATAAAGGTTGTGCTCTAAGCCAAACAGAATTGCGGTCGCCAAAAATGAAAACCAGGTAAATTTCCCTATGGAGACTTGTGTGAACTCCTTTTTAACCAGATAGCGGATTAAAAATGACCGCCAAAAAAGTTCTTCCATAAGTGGCACCACCAGAACAGCCCCACTAAGGCGAACTCCTATCATCAAATTGCGTACAAAACCTTCCTTGTACGCCTCTATTTTGAACCCCGCAGACTCCCCAATGGTTGCAAATTCTGCAGTCATTTGAATCCACAGCCAAAAAATCAAAAGTCCAACCAGCACACTGAATAGAGTATTCTGCCACTGCAAGACATCGCTAAAACGTAATTCTCGATAATTTGGCCATAACACTATAAGCAGTAAAGCAACAATTCCTGCCTTCACTGGATATAGATAAAGAAACAGTTGATCTGGAACCACAAAACCTTTACTGGAGCTGAACCTAAAGAGGTCTTCCGCCCCGATAAACAGCATAAATACCAAAAAAGGAAAAACCCTCGCCCGTACACTACTACTCAAAGCAACCTCCGAAATATGTTGAATTCCATCTGCGGGGTGTAACATCTGTCCAGAATTCTTTTAGGCATTAAGCATAGCTTGTCCGCGCTACATTTCCAGTCTTGCCAAATTTTAAATTAAACACAGGGTGTCGGTTAAAAAAGGAGGAATACACCCTCCTGGTTGAAAATCCCTGCTGTACGTCTGTCTGTTCGATGACCGCATCAACTGTATTACACCTCATCTGATCCACGATCTCCCCATTCCTTGCTTCCTGTTTTCAATCCCTGCGCAACCTCCATGTTAACGTTGTTCCTTGCATATACGTCAAATAGCTCGTTCGCGGATTTCGAAAAAGAAATAACAAATCCTTGACATCTGCAAATACCTAGGTATTGTTCCTATCAAGTAATTATTATCGGCAACTAAATACACCCGTGGCCATCACGAGCCTTGTGGATCGATCATCTATCCAGTAAAGGCTCGCTTCATCTGCGAATCACACCAACAGCGGCCTTCGGGCCTGCACCAGACCATCTAAAGGAGAATGAATGTCGAAAAAAAAACTGACCACCAATGCCGGAGCTCCTATCGTCGATAACCAGAACATTATGACCGCCGGACCACGCGGACCTGCCCTGTTGCAGGATGTTTGGTTCCTAGAAAAACTCGCCCAATTCGACCGCGAGGTGATTCCAGAGAGGCGCATGCACGCCAAGGGTTCGGGCGCTTATGGCACCTTCACCGTCACCCACGACATCAGCCGCTACACTAAAGCCAAGATATTTTCCGAGGTTGGCAAGCAGACCGAGCTTTTCATCCGTTTTTCTACCGTTGCTGGTGAGCGTGGTGCTGCCGATGCAGAGCGCGATATCCGTGGCTTCGCGATGAAGTTCTATACAGAGGAGGGCAACTGGGACTTGGTCGGCAACAATACTCCGGTTTTCTTTCTCAAGGACCCGAAGAAGTTCCCCGACCTCAACCACGTGGTAAAGCGCGATCCACGTACCAACCTGCGCAGCGCTAAAAACAACTGGGACTTCTGGACCCTGCTCCCCGAAGCGTTGCATCAGGTCACCATCACCATGAGTGAACGCGGCATCCCCCGCTCTTATCGGCATATGCACGGTTTCGGTAGCCACACCTACAGCCTGATTAACGCCGAAAATGAACGCATCTGGGTCAAATTCCACTTCAAGACCCAACAGGGAATCCATAACCTGACCGACACGGAAGCCGAGGCGATTATCGGCAAATGCCGTGAAAGTAATCAGCGCGACCTGTACGAAAGCCTTGAAAAGGGTGATTTCCCTCGCTGGAATATGCAGATTCAAGTGATGACCGACGACCAAGCGAAAAATTGCCCTTTTAATCCCTTTGATTTGACCAAGGTCTGGCCCCATGGGGACTATCCGGTGATTGAGGTCGGAGTACTGGAACTCAACCGTAACCCCGATAACTACTTCGCCGAGGTAGAGCAGGCAGCCTTTAACCCAGCCAACATCGTCCCCGGTGTCGGCTTTTCTCCAGACAAGATGCTGCAAGGGCGGCTTTTTTCCTACGGTGATGCTCAACGCTATCGGCTGGGTGTCAACCATCACCTGATTCCGGTCAACAAGGCGCGCTGCCCCTTCCACAGCTATCATCGCGATGGAGCTATGCGGGTGGATGACAATCACGGCAGTAGCCTCGGCTACGAACCAAACAGTTACGGCGAATGGCAGGAGCAGCCGGAGTTCGCCGAGCCACCGCTGGAACTTTCAGGTGCCGCGAACCACTGGAACCACCGCGAGGACGACTCTGATTACTACAGTCAGCCCGGCACTCTCTTCCGTCTGATGAACCCTGCGCAACAAGAAGCCCTGTTCGGCAATACTGCACGTGCGTTAGGTGACGCCCCCCAACAGATCAAGGTTAGACACATTGGCAATTGCTTTAAAGCCGATCCAGCCTACGGTAAAGGGGTGGCGGATGCTCTTGGTATCTCCATGAGTTAACTACCTAGAAACTGATCCATAAATTGCTTAAATAACAAATAAGAAAGGCGCTCCCGTTTGGAGGCGTCTTTCTTGTTTGTCCTATGAAGGACGTTACCCTGCCGCTAGTTCTACGGTGGAGTGTTCTTTACCAGAGGGAATCGGTAGATGCCGATATATAGAGTCAGGCTGGAATATTGCAATGCAAGACCAGCCCCCGATCTTCCGGTGAAATATGCTACAACATAGCGTAAGCTTAAATCCTCATCCGCTAAAATTACCCTTTGAAAGGATACCGCCTTGGTGAAACGTTTCTGCATCTTGCTGCTGCTGCTAATACCTGCAATCTCTAGCGCATACGACGCTACTTCATCCTGCGTCCGCTGTCACGGTGACCACAACAAAATGATAGAACTCGGTGCACCAGCGCTGCACCTTGACCCGCAGAAGGTGGACGAGGAAGTCATATGCCAACCTGTATAGATTGCCACCAAGGTGACAACATCACCATGGAGAAAGAATCGGCACACCAAGGGGTGCTCAAACCGTTTCTGATGGCCGTTAGTAGTGCGTACAAGGGCCAGGCCACGGCACGGACGGAAATTGGAACCATGCCGCTGGAGCCGAGCGGACAACACGTCAACGATGCCTTTATTGTCACAGGCACCCGCGACGACCTGCCGCAAAACAACAAAGCCCTGCTGTGGATTCAGATGGACAAGATGAGCCATGCGCTGGGCGAAGCGCGCTCATGTGCCAGTTGCCACACCAGCCATGCGCAGGTTGCAGAATCTAACTTCACCTTCGCAAACAACAAGGATGTGCAGCAACCTTTCACCGGCAGCTATACCATCATTGCCGACGCAGAAGGGATGCGCTTTGAAAACCTGAAAACCAGCCCCATCATCCCGACGGCCCAGCGCCACATCGCCGACTTTGCGCCGTTCACCTACTTCCCGGATGGCTGGAATGTCGCTGGAATTGATTTTTCCATTCCGTTCCGAGTGCAAGAAGTGGCAAAGGCAACGACGGAACTTGAGCAATTTATTACGGAGTTGAATGAGGTGAAAAACCTGGATATGAAAACAATTCGTGCTGTGGCTTATCACAATTTGGAGATGGCCAGAAAAATGCTGGCTAACAAAAAGAAGTAAACTTAAGGGGTAAGAAGATAGTGGTCACTTTTCTAACACAGAGTTTAGTCAAAAAGGCGGTTAGCACTTGGCCAAACAACTGCCCAGCAACTCGCGAGGGAGGGGACAGAACCGTAATATATGGCTTGGCCAACCCTTTAAATAACTTATCCGCCAAACAACTTAGGTCTGCAACCCGCCCAGCTGTTCCTGCAGTCGGGCGTTAACTTTCTGCAGCTCGGCGGGGTCGATTTTTGTCTCTTCTGCGCACAGGGTGTGTAGCTGTTCCAGCGCCTGCTGCGATTTGTCGATCCGCTGGCGCAGATCATTCAAAAGAATATTGACCTGTGCCGCCAGCAGGGTTGCCTGATCTCCCTTGCGCAACTTAATCTGCACTCGCAAGTCCCCGCTGTCGATCACCGTCCTCAAGTCGGACTCGATCCGATACAAGCTCCCGGCGATCGGCTTCGGAAAAAACAGGCTGGCCACAAAACCGATCACCAGGCTGACCAGCACCGCCGCCAGAATCACCGGCAGCAGAAAATCGAGAAAATTGCGTGCTTTGATGTGAAACATCTGGAACGACGTGGTAATTGCCTGGTTGGAAAAATAGAAAAAAATCAGCCCACTGATCAGCTGACTAGCAAACAGAATCAAGCTTATTTTGCCGATCATGCGGAACTGCATGGCGCGGTTAACGGAAAAATTCAGCAACTTTCTGCGCGGGGTTTCGACGGCTTTCATAAGGGCTCCTTTAACTCACCGGAACATGGTGCTTGGTGAGCTGTTCTTGAACTTGTAATGGCAGGTGACGCAGAGCTTCGTTTTAATCACTTCCCTGACCAGCATCACGCCCGGCGCACCGTGCGGATCGTGGCAGGTCACGCAGGTCAGCATGCCGCCGACGGTCGGTAGCTCTTCGGGGATGCGCACATCGCGGCCGTTGTAGAGCCGCACCGGGTGCGAGGTACCGAGGGACGATTCTGAGTGGCACTGGTAGCAGGCGCTGATGGCCATCTCGACCGGGTCGCGCAACGGCGGATGCCCCGCCCGAGACGGTTCACCGTTGCCAGAGGGGGTCGCCTCAACTCCGTCCAATTCCTGCAGCTCCAGCCAACTAAAAAACGGCTGCTCGGTCTCCCAGGAAATCAGCAGCGTGTCAACGGCAACACTGGCGATGTTCAGCTTTGAAACAGGTAGCTCACGCCCGGTTTTTGCGTCCTCGAGCAGAATTTCTCGGCTCTCGGTCGGCAGCAGCTCGTCCGGGCGCAAGCCGAGCCAGAGACTGGCGGAGAAAGGCTGGGATTGCTCCTCGGCGACCTGCAGGCGAAAACGATAAACCGCTTCCGGCTGTAGGTTACTGATGCTGGCCTGATGCGCCTTGGTGCGGAGCTCGCCACCGAAAAGCTGCTGTTTGCGCCAGAGCGTCTGCTGGCTGACCCGGCTGCCGGTGATTTGCGCTCCGGCCGCCGTAACCGCGTCGCTCCCCCAGTCGCTGCCTGGTTGAAGGTGGCAAGTCGGACACTGCTGCTCGAAAAATGGGCTGTGGATAAAAGGCTGCTTTAATACGGAATCATATACTTCGACATGACACTGGATGCACTGCGCACCAGCCCTTTCTTCGGCCTGCGTCGCGGATCCGGCAAAAACCGCTGTGAGCGTCAGACCTCCAGTCAGCAGCAGTCCGCACAGGAGCAATCTCCTCTTTACGCTGCGAGCCTTTTTAGCGCTATCAAAAACAATAATCCGCATAAGTCTTCAATACAATCGGCTATTCACTGACATTAAACTGCTGGATGCGATGATTTTCCGTGTCGGCAATAAACAGATCGCCGTTGTCGTTAAGACTGATCTGACTAGGATAATAAATTTGGCCGTCTTTCCAACCCATCCCCAGCTTGCGCCCAATGAAGCTCCCATCAGCACCCAAAACAGCTAAGCCGCTGCCGTACTTGTCAACTAGATACAAACGCCCATGATTATCGGCTACAAGGCTGGTAGGGAAGTTCATGCGCTCCTTCATGCCCTCTGTCAGCGGACTAAACTCACCGACCGTCTTGCCAACTGAATAGACAATCGCCTTGACGCTGTCGAGCAGATAAATGGTGCCCTGCTTGTCGCTGCATAAATCCGAAAAAGCACCGTACTGGGCAGGAAATGAGATCTGGCGCTTAAAATTTCCGTCTCGATCGAAAACCAGGACCCGTTCAGAAAAAATATCCAGCACCAGCAGGGAGCCATCCGCTTGCAGTTTGATACTGCGCGGTACCATACGTTTGCTATCCGGCATCCCCTTGGGGGCAAATTTCCCTTTGATATTTCCACTTGCGCCGAGCACATAAATCTGCTGCGAGCGCCCATCGAGAACATAAAGATCGCCGTTATCCGCCTGCTGAACCATCAGCGGAAACATCTCCGGAACCGGAAAAATCTTACCCGGTTTGGCGACGCCATCTTGATAACTGTAGGTCAGCAGCCTTCTGCCGCCGCTGTCGGCGACCAGAAGCTGCGTATCCTTAATGGTCACGCCGGCGGGATGCCGCAGAGCGATTCCGGACGCGTCAGTATAGATGCTGCCGATATATTTCAGCTTCACCTGGGAGGCGGCGGTAGCATGCGGCGGCAACGCAAAGAACACTAGGACGAGACTTGTCAGCACGAATCGTTTCATCTGCATTACCTCCGGAACCGGGTGTGACACTGGACACATAGGTCATTGATCGTTTCGTAATAGATGAAATGCTGGAATTCCGTACCGTGGGAACGATGACAGCTCAAACAGTCCAAGGTCAGATTCGGATTCCGCGGATCGACAATTTCGGCGCCGATCGGGTGCGTCGAGTGGGTCTGCCAGTCGTGACACTGCCCACAGAGGTTGATATTAGACGCATCAGTCATGAGGAACGGATTGTTCGAGCTGTGCGGGGAGTGGCAGATGCTGCACTGGCCGTCGGCAATCGGTTGATGTTTGGTGATCGAGCGTTCCTGGCGCGCGATGGTGTCACTGTGACAGCCGTTGCAGACCTGCTTCTCCGGCGCCCTCATCAACTTCGGCTGCGCCGCGGCATGCGGCGAGTGACAGTTCAGACATCCGACCTTATCGACAACCGGCCAGTGAATGCGATCTTTGTTGAAGGTCTCATTAACCGTCTCGTAATGACAGCCTTGGCACAGCTCATAGCCGACCTTCAAGGTTGCAAACGGCTGCGCCGCAGTCGGTTCTACGTGACATTGTTTGCACATCCGGCTGCTCAACGGTGCATGCACATTATCGTACAACATCGAGGCTGTGCTCGAACCATGTGGATTATGGCAGGATGAACAATTGGCTTGCTCGACCGGATAGTTGACATGCTGGCTCTTGAAGGTTTTTTTGCTCGCATCGTGGCAGCGTAGGCAGAGTTCAGGAGCTTGCGCTTTCAGCAGATTCGGATTGTCTTTCGATGCGTGCGGCGTATGGCAGGTCATACAATCGTCGCTGACCGGGCTATGCGCGTGCTTATTCTGCGCGATTTTCTTCCCAAGTTCCGTATGACAACCGAAACAGAGCTCAGTACCGGACTTGACCAGGTTCATTTTGTTGTCCGAAGCGTGTGGATCATGACAGATCACACACTCCCCTTTACTGACCGCCAGGTGGGCGCTCTTCGCGCCAGCGGGAACTAGCCCCTCATGGCAGCTGAAGCAGATTTTCGAGGGGTCGTCCGCCAGCAGTTTGCCGTGGTCGGCGGTGTGTGGGTTGTGACAGCCGGTACACTCCCCTTGTGCCAGCGGGGTATGAACGTGCTTCTTTTTTAGCGTCGCGCTGAAGGTTTCATGACAGCTCAAGCAGAGCTTGCCCTTGGCACCCGACGCCAGATTATACGGATTCGCCGCTTGCGCAGTGGGAACCGCGACCAGGCAGAAGAGCACCCCGACAAAACACAATATCATCAGTTGAGTTATCTTTTTCATAGCTCCTCCTTATTGTCCGGTCACGTGACAAGGCACACAGGATCTGGCCGCGAATGGCGCGTGCATCACGTCTTTGAAATACTTCGGATCCTTGGAGGCGTGTGGATTATGGCACTTCACACAGCTCATCACGTCGGCCGAGATTCCGGCGTGAGCTGCCGTGAACGACCCGGTTGAGGTCTCATGACAGCCTGCGCAAAGTGGTTGCTCTGGCACGGTCAGCAACGCGGTCACCGCAGAGTAGTGCGGTTTGTGGCAGGTCAGACAATCCTGTTTGGCCGGCGCGTGGCTGCGTCCTTCATTCATTTTGCTTCTGAGATCTTTATGACAGGCCAGACAAAGGTCAATGCCGCTGGTCTGCATCAGGGTCGGCAGCGCTGACTTATGTGGATTGTGACAACTGCTGCACTGTCCATTACTGACCGGTTCGTGCTGACTGCTGGCCGCCGCGAGCGCCGTTGCCAAGTCACCATGGCAAGTCGCGCAAAGGGCTGTCTGGTTATTGTTCAGCATCCCGCCAAACGCGCTGGCATGGGGATCATGACAAACCAGACAATCCCCGTCCGCAAAGGGGCTGTGCTCGGTCTCTTTAGCGGTCGCTTTCTGCATCAGAGTCTCGTGACAGGTAGCACACAGGGCCGCGCCCTGAGTTTTAAGCAGTGCCTTACTCGGACCGCCATGTCCATTATGACAGCTGATACAGTTTCCGGACCTGACCGGCTGATGGACCACGGATTGAGCGAAATCGCCTTGCGCGCCAACATGACATTCGTAGCAGATCTGGTCGGCGCGACTGGAAAGCATGTTCTCACCGTTGGAGCCATGCGGGTTATGGCAGCTGGTACATTGATTATCGACGACCGGCTGATGCTGATGGGCCAGCTTGCTTAACTTTGATTTCACCGCCGGGTGACAGCTCAAGCAATGCTCACCTTCAGCTGGAGCGGCAAGCAATCCGGCAAATTCAGCGGCGTGCGCATTGTGGCAGGACAAACAGCCCTTGGCCGAATCGACCGGCGCATGCGGAAATTGAACTTTACGGTCCTTCTCGGCATGACACTCAAAACAGAGACTGTTCCCTTGGGCAACCATCAGCTGCGGATATTCTGACGTATGTGGGTTATGACAGGACAAACAATCACCCTCCATAAAGGGGGAATGCTGCACCGCCTTGCCGCCGGTCAAGCTGGCGTTATCATGACAGGTCAGGCAGAGCTCAGCGCCCTGCGCAATCACCGCAAAAGGCTCAGCTCCACTTGCCGCTTGATGGCAACCGTCGCAGCCGCCATCCGCCACCGGGCTGTGCACGCTGCTCTTCAGCAGTTTCGCCTGACTTGAGGAATGTGGGTCGTGGCAGGTACTGCAGTTCTTATTGGCCACCGGGTAGCCGCCATGGGCCTTGGTAAAGGCTTTCTCCTTACTGTCGTGGCAGGTCAAACAGAGCTCGAGCGGTTTTGCCGTCAGCAGGTTTTTCTCCGCCGAAGCGTGCGCTTTATGACAGGCCAGACAACCATCTTTTTTAATGACAGCGTGAACTACTTTTTTGCCAAAAGGGGTCTGATCATGACAGCTGAAACAAATATCGTTGCCACCGCTGCTGAGCAGAAACGGGTTGTCCGATGCGTGAGGGTCATGACAACTGCTGCACTTCCCTCTTTTCAGAGCGGTATGCACGTAGGGTTGGTCTAGGCCGAGCGACTCCTTGCTGTGGCAGAGCAGGCAGACTTTATCTCCCGACTCCCTCAACAACAGCTTGGGAACGATGCCGTGGGGCAAATGACATTCTTCGCATTTCTGCTCTTTGACCACCTTATGGACATTTTTCTTCGACAGATACTGCTTCGCAAAGTCGCCGTGACAATCGATGCAGCCCTTTTTCGCAAAGCTTCGCTTGGCAGCCTCGGCCGGGAAAACCTGGCCGAGCAAAAGGATGACAAGAGTTGTCAGCAGACTGATGGCAAAAGACATTCTTCGTTTTCCAGACGCGTTCAACATAAGCATTCCTCGTTTTCGACTCAGTTTTACCCAACCGCTGATTTATCCTAAATCGTGTTTCAGCGTTCTTTTACCACCAGAAAAACTTTTGTTTCGTAGGCTTCTTTTAATTTTCCCACCCAGTCTTCCAAAGTGGCAGCAACCTTTTCCTGATAAACGACTCCCAGTAGGTCCTTGCGTACCTGATCATAAGGCCGAGTCTCGGGAGGATAAACATCCTCAAAATACAGCACGTAGTAAAAATTGTCCGGTTGCGCATACACCAGCGAATCGCCCCGCTGTACCCCTGCCGCCTGAGATTGCAGGCTCTTCGGCAGCGCCGAAAGGCTCAGGATGTTGCGATCAAACTGCAGCAGATCTTTGTTCTGTACCTCAACCAATCCTTCACTATTGGCGGAAACCCATTTAAAATCACTGCCGCCACGCAATTTGGCGGCCGCTTTGTCGGCGTCGGCTTGACGATAAAACGGCAGACTTTGAAATTTGAACATCGCCGGGGTCATATAATCGGCCTGATGCTGATCATAATACCGCTGAACTTCCTCTTCCCCGTAATGCACGTCCGGCGTCACCACCCTGGCCATAAAAATGTCGAACAGCAGACGGCGCTCAAATTCGGCGGTCGCCATGCGGTACGTCTTGGTCTGATCCAGTCCCAGTTTCTGCGCTTCATAGGTTCCAACGATACGGAACAGGGTGTCATCGAGGATTTGTTGTTTTTTTGTGTCCACCTCTTTGGCATCAAATGCAACATCGACGCCGTGGAAATAATTGTCCTTGATTTTCCCGGCCAGGTCGGCAACGGTCAACACAACCGGTGTAGGCAAGTCCAGCGTGACCAAAACCCGTTGATCTTTCAACAGTGGTTCCAGCACAGCCCCAAGTTTGATCTCCGGGTTGGCCTCTTTGATCTTATGGAAATTTAAAGCTTCTTTTGCCTGTTCATTGAACACTGCGTAACGGTCGACCGTATCGGTAATATATTTATGCGCGAACTCGGCTTTCTGCCGTTCCCACACACTTATTTTGGCATATTCGAACGCCTGCGGGTCTTCGACGAACTGACGATCAAGCAGCTTAAACAGCAGGAACCCATCCGCCTGGCGGAAAATCTGGCTGACTCCACCGACCTCCATCTCAGCGGCTTCTGAAGCGATGTTCGGCAGTAGGTCTTTAAATCTCAAAAATCCCTGCTGTTCCCCCGCTATCGCCTGTTTCTTGGAGACTGCTTCCGCAATCAGAACATCAAAATCTTTGCCTGCTGCGTATCCTTCACGGACCGCAACCGCATCCTTTTCTGAAGCAAATTGATAATTTGCAAATTTCCCTTGCAGCGAAACCTGTCGGTATAGCGCGTCGACAGCCTCATCATCCAGGCTGTGCCCTTCCAATTGTTTGTTGAGCAAGGCGTATAGTAAGGTGTTTTCTTTAAACTCTTTGGCCTGTTTTATAAACGCTGAGGTCTGATCGAAGCCGATATTCCTGGCCTCTTGCTCGATCAAGCGAACCGTGATCAAGCGGTCCATCAAGCGTTGGATGTTCTCCTTAGACCCGGTGGCAGCTTCGCTGCCAGACATTTCATTATGCACCGACGTCAAATCTGCAGAAAACTCAGCAACCGTGATCGGTTCTTCGTTCACCAACGCGACGGGGACTTCTTGAAAGAAATCGGAGAACAAGGGGACTTCGACGAGCAACAGCCCACCTTCTCCAATATTTGTATCAACAAAAATCTTGACCGGCCCAGCCGTCGCCGCTCTATCAGCAAGGCGTGCGTCAAGCGCTTGTTTAAATTGCGCCGATAATTCAGGCAAATTTCTTGTCTTCTCTAACGTCGGCCATAGCTCCCTTAAAAAAATAGGCGTTTCCCCAAGGCTGGCGACCGGCAGCTCGGCAAAACCCTGATCGAACAACGGGATCGACAGCTGAACAACAAGGTCTTCGTCAAGCACTGGCGCCGGCCCGTGCGGGTGCGGGGCTTCGGCAAAAGCAAATACGCCTGTCGAAAATACCAAGCCGAGACAAAAAGCGATAAATACCCGAGGTAAATACGTCATTGATAAACCCTTTATGTTCAGTGTTGAAGTTGCTCTTGAACTTTATTTTCCGGCATCTCTGCTCGAAGCGTCTTGTGTGGGAACAGCAGACCACTGATCGCCCGCACCATCTCCTGCAGCATGACATGGGTTGAGTTATAGCGGCCGAAATCAAAGAAATAGACCCCGTCATCACCAGCAGCGTAACTTCTGGACCACCACACAATCTCCCGCTTTGGCCCGGAAAACAGGCGGGTGGCAAAATCTATTTTCGGTGTGCCAAACTTATCCTGATAGTCGAACACATACCCGGACAGAATCAAGTCGGCACCCAGCGTGGTGTCACTGGCCAACACATCGGCAATCGCCAACGATGGGCCTGCCTGCATAATCAGGCGGTATTTCAGCAGCTGCTCACGCACCAGCCCCGGTTCAACAACCTGCAGGTTTTCATAACGGCTCAACGCTTCGACGAAATGCAGCGGAACAACAAACCCGGCATTTCGGCGTGCGTAACGATTTAAAAAAGGGACTATGGCAATTTTATACTGTTCATTGGCGACAAAATCGGTTGCTAGATAATAATCATTCGGCATAATTTTATCTCGCTTCACAGCGCGGCTGCTGCGCTGCCCAGCGAGATATTCCTGCAGCGACGTAAGGAGCATTTTCAGCGCCTTTTCCTGCAGTACCTCGAAATTTTTTATCCGCTTCAGGCCCAACAGGCCTGGAGTATCTTCTCCTGAGAGGCCAACTCCTTCTATCCAAACGATTTCCGGAACCTCGCGGCAAAGCACCAGTCGCGACGTCAATGCAACCTTAGGCGGTATATCTTCTGCGTAGGACTCAAGAGAAGTGATAAAAACCGCCTCGACCCCCTCCTCTTCAAGCAACGCATGTGCCAATTCCGAGCTGACGCCACCTGTATAACGAACTCGATGGCGGAACATGAATTTATCCAGCCGCTCTTCACTCAGTAGCTGCAGCCCTTCTTTTTCAAGCAAGTCTCTGTATTTATTTGAAATTTCTGCCAGTGGTGCTTTCACACCGCTGATGTTTTCCAGCGGGAAAAAGGCAATTTTGCTGTTACGATTTATGCTTGGATCTATCCGGTAACTGATCCAGTCACTGACCGCACTGTCCCCTTTTGCGTCTTTTACCCGAACACGAATTAGGAAATTTCCCGAATT
>Ga0265295_1002218_pt1 | contig 31644 bp, 30 predicted proteins | sample Munlansysbiofilm_FD_192503 | JGI IMG/M metagenome (GOLD analysis project Ga0265295, IMG submission 192503) | Leachate microbial communities from a municipal landfill in Southern Ontario, Canada - Methane capture system biofilm | ecosystem: Engineered > Solid waste > Landfill > Unclassified ... | reverse complement strand
AGGTGATTGTGAGAAATCCTTTTATGCCTCAAGCATTTTATGCGCGTGGTTTTGTGCGTATGCGTCTAGGTAAAGTAGAGGCGGCGAAAGAGGATTTTTCTAAAGCATTAGAATTTAGTCCAGAAAATGCGACGTATGTTCTTAATCGTGTGGAAGCCTATTTGCGGTCCGAAAAATACGATGAGGCGTTAGCTGATGTGGATGTTTTATTGCGTAAAAACAAAAATGCGACCGATTTAATGTACGAACGTGGGCGCATTTTACTACTCAAAAAGGATACGACACAAGCGTTGCAAGTTTTTGACGATTTAGTTGTAAACGATAGTTTAAATGCCGATGCTTGGGGCGCTCGCGCATTGGTAAAACTTCAACTTAACGATAATGGTGGTGCGTTGACCGATTACAATAAAGCAATTCGGTTAGGTGCACGTTATGCAGGTTATCATATCAATAGAGGTATTTTAAATTATCAGGTCAAAAATTATCGTGGTGCTTTGGCTGACTACGATCAGGCTATTGCTTTAGACCCTACCAATGAAATGGCCTTGTTCAATAGATCGCTTTTGCGTGCCGAAGTGGGCGATTTAAACAATGCGGTGGCGGATTTAACGGCGTTACTTAATCGCAATCCCGATTATCCTAATGCCGTTTATCAGCGAGCTTTGTTATTCACGGAATTGTACGATTGGAAAGCCGCAGAAATCGATTTTTCCACTATTATCGCTAAATATCCAACGTTTGCTCCTGCTTACTACGGTCGCTCACGTGTTTATGAAAAAATGGGCAAAAAAAGAGCGGCATTTGACGATTACGACCAAGCAGAGAAGTTACTGGCCGCAGCTAAAAATAAACAACTCGATAACGTTCAAAAGCAATTGGTCATAAAGCCTACAGTGGCGCAAGACGAGTCGTTTGTGAAAGCCAAATCACGCCTATTCAATGGCGTGTCAGTGGCTACCAATTCTACTTCCGAATCGATTAGAGGTTCTATACAGAATGAAGACAGGACGGTGGTCAACGAGAAGAATTTTGTATTATCGTACTATCAAAAAGAAGATTTGGTGCGTAAAGGCGAACGCTACAGCCCTTTAGTGGCGGCATTGAACGATACGCGCTTATTGCCCGCTAAAGTGAAATTGGTAAGCCACGAAATGCCTCTGACTTCACAGTTAATTAATTACCACTTTAAGTCGATAGATGAATTTTCCAAACGTTTGGAAGTGTATAAAACCAATGCTGACTTATACCTCGCTCGTGGCATTGATTACGCTTTAGTGCAGGATTTTTCGAGTGCTATTGCTGATTTTACCAGAGCTATTTACTATCAATCAGAGAACCCATTAGCCTATTTTTCACGGGCAAATATTCGTTTCAAAGAACTTGAATTTAAGGTCAGCGAGAGCTCGAGTGTGGATGGAACATTGGAACAACGAAAGGATTTAGAAAAAACGTATGCTCATGATTTTGAAATGATTATGCGCGATTATGATATGACTATTGATTTGGCACCTGATTTTGCATTTGCTTGGTTCAATCGTGCCAATGTGTTGTCGGTTCAGAAAGACTTTAAGGCGGCTATTCAAAATTATTCTAAAGCAATTGCTATTGATGATGAGTTTGCAGAAGCCTATTTTAATCGTGGTTTAACCTATATTTTTATCGGCGACAGTGAAAAAGGTATGGCCGATTTGAGTAAAGCGGGGGAATTGGGCATGTACCAAGCCTATAATTATTTGAAACGTATGCGCGACTAATTTTTATTCATTTTAATTAGTTAATCACTACATGAAAAAAATAATAAATACATCGAATGCACCGAAAGCCGTAGGGCCTTATAGTCAAGCTGTAGAGGCTAATGGAACGCTTTATATATCAGGTCAATTGCCTGTTGATCCACTGACAGGCGCTATGCCAGAAGGCATTGGGGCTCAAACGCGACAATGCTTGCAAAATGTAATTGCTATTTTGGAGGCCGTCAATTATTCGTTGTCGGATGTTGTCAAATCCGTCGTTTTATTGGCTGATATGGGCGATTTTCAGGCGATGAACCAGGTTTATGCAACTTATTATGCCGAAAATCAGCCAGCGCGTGTTTGCTATCAAGTGGCTAAGTTGCCTTTGGGTGCATTGGTAGAAATTGAAACTATAGCGGTTCAGTAAATAGAATACTTTTTTGCTAAATATCAAGTAATTATGGTTAAATTTTATGTTGTTTGTCAAACGAGTTTTGGTCAAGATTTATTTCTGTCCGTTGGCGAAACTATTGTACCGATGCGCTATGTGGTGAATGGATTATGGCATTGCGAATTGGACATGGCGTCTAAATCGCCCTCCGTGTATCGTTATTATGTCCAAAATCCTGATAAATCGGTAATAGAAGAATCGCCTGTAGAGCGTTTATTGCCCGCTTTTGTTGGTAATTTAACCGTTCACGATACGTTTCAAGCCAAGAATATCTCCTATGTATTTCGTACAACACCGTTTGTAGAAAGTCTCTGTTTTCACAAGGCTAAAAAACTACCTAAATTATCCAAATTAGATTCGTTATTGCTTGTAAATGCGCCAGCTGTAGAGTCGCATCAAGGTGTGGCGGTAGTTGGTTCTCACCCGTTATTAGGCGAGTGGAATGCATCGCAATTGGTAGAAATGCAATATACCGACAATGCCAATTGGTTTGTAGTTTTGAAATCGGATGAAACATTACAAGGCGCTGAATATAAGTTTGTTGTTTACGATTTGAATACGCGTGCCATTGTGCGCTGGGAAGAGGGCGAAAATCGCCGACTGCCCGAAATGGCCGTTTCTACCATGTTGATGCAAGTATTTCGACAAACATTTCAATGGAAAGGTGCTGGTGTAGCTATTCCAGTGTTTTCATTGCGTAGTGAAAGCGATTGGGGCGTTGGTGAATTTTATGACTTAAAAGAGATGGTCGATTGGGCAGAACAGACAGGACAAAAGTTGATTCAAATTTTGCCAATTAACGATACGACTAACACAAAAACAGACGCTGATTCCTATCCTTACAGCACCAATTCTGTTTATGCATTACATCCCATGTATCTTAATATGAAAGGGTTGGGTGTGCTTAAAGATAAAAAACAGTTCGCCAAGTTTGAACAAGAAGGACAACTTTTAAATGCTAAGTCGTTTGTGGATTACGCTGCTGTCAATCATTTGAAATGGAACTATTTGATGGCTATTTTTGCGCAGGAATCGTCCACAGTATTTGCCACTCAAGCTTATCAGGATTTCTTTAAAACGAATGAATCGTGGTTGGTTTCTTATGCTGTTTTTCGTGCTTTGCGCGACGAATTTGGAACGTCCGATTTTCGTCAGTGGCCCCGTTTTTCCACCTATGATGAAAAAGCGGTGAAAGCCTTTGCTGATAAGCAATTCGATGCCATTTCTATTTATTATTTTGTCCAATATCATTTGGCACGACAGCTCTCTGAAGTGCGCGATTATGCACATGCTAAAGGCGTTGTTTTTAAAGGCGATTTACCCATTGGTATCAGTCCCAATAGTGTGGATGCGTGGATGTATCCACGTTTATTTCATTTGGATAAACAGGCTGGTGCGCCGCCCGATGATTTCTCGGTGACTGGGCAAAATTGGGGTTTCCCAACTTATAATTGGGAAGAAATGGCTAAAGATGGTTTTAGCTGGTGGAAAAACCGTTTTCAAAATATGGCTCATTATTTTGATGCGTACCGTATCGATCATATTCTAGGATTCTTCCGTATTTGGGAAATTCCAAAGTCTTCCGTGTGGGGATTGCTAGGTTATTTTAATCCAGCTTTGCCTTTATCTGTAGCCGAAATAGAGGCTTATGGTATTCGTTTTGATGCCGATAGATTACTCACACCTTATATCACAGAAGCCTTATTGACAGAATTTTTTGGGGAACAAACAGAGTCGGTTATCTCACACTTTTTGGATATTAAAAGTGCTGGTGTTTATCAATTTAAACCGTTGTTTGATACGCAGCAGAAGGTACAACACTATTTTGATACGCATGGTGTAACTTCAGAAGAAAAGTTGTTATTGAATGGACTTTTGGAGTTGCATACGGAAGTGCTTTTTGTGGAAGATGTTTATCACAAAAATTCCTATCATCCACGTATTACCATTCAAAAGTCGCACGTGTTTAAATCACTCGATGATGCCTTTAAAAATAAGCTAAATCGTTTGTATGAAGATTATTACTATTACCGTCATACCGAATTTTGGAAAAAGCAAGCGATGGCAAAACTTCCTGAATTACTACGTACTACCAATATGCTAGTTTGTGGTGAAGATTTGGGCATGGTACCAGCTTGTGTCCCCGCAGTGATGGAGGCGTTACAAATTTTAAGTTTAGAGATTCAACGCATGCCTAAAAATCCTGCCACCGAATTTGTATTGACATCCGAAACGCCTTATTTATCGGTTTGTAGTACGGGAACGCACGATACGTCGCCTTTGCGAAGTTGGTGGCTCGAAAATCCAGAATCGATACAACGTTACTACACCAGTGTATTGCGTAATAAAGGCGTAGCTCCAACCGAATGCACTACCGATTTGGCGGAACAAATTATCAGTCAGCAGCTCCAAGCCAATGGTATGTGGGTGATATTACCGTTGCAAGATTATTTAGCTATGGATGGCACGTTACGTTTGGCAAATCCGTTAGCTGAACGCATTAATGATCCTAGCAATCCACACCATTTTTGGAGTTACCGTATGCATCTCACCCTTAATGAGTTGAATCAAGCGTCCGACTTTAATCATAAATTGTACAAACAGATAATGGCGTATCGTCATTGATGACCGATTGGCGCCATAAATCGTTTATTTTCTTACTATGAATGTTATTAAAAAACAGTTGAAATTCCTACTTGTTGGTGTTTGTTTATACGCGTCTCTGGGAGTGAATGCACAAACGCTCAATGATTATCAAACACGTTTGATGCACTTGTTTCAGGCTATTAAAACAGCGGATACGGATTCGGTACGTCTGCAATATAACGATTCTGTAAAAGCTTTGTTTTCCAAAACATTAGAAATGAAAGAATCGTTTACGTTCCCGTTCGATAGTTTGACTTACGTGGGTAAAATTACGTCTGATGATGCTAAATTGCGCCTATATACGTGGAATGTGGTTACCGATAGTGGGTTAGTGTTTAATGGTTTTTTACAGAAATTGTCGGGTGAAGTGGTAACACTCCAACAGCCTAAATCCGCTTATAAACCAACTACGAAAGAGATTATTGTATCGAATAATTGGTATGGAGCATTGTATTATAGAGCAGTGGCGTATAAGTATAAAAAGCAAACGGTGTATATGCTTGTAGGTTGGAGTCAATGCGATGACCGTACGCAGTATAAAGTGTTAGATGTGCTTTCGTTCGACGAATTTCGTGTGGCTCGGTTTGGCATGCCTATTTTGTTTGATGAAGAAAAGAAATCGCTTACGCGTGCTGTTTTTGAATATGATGCTCATATTGTAATGTTCCTTGATTATGAGCCGTCTCGCAAGCGTTTTGTATTCGACCATTTGTCGCCCATGAAATACTTTGAAGATGAGACAGTAACACTGGGTCCTGACATGTCGGTGGACAGTTATGTGCGAAAATCGAAAGGCTGGTTTTTAAAAGAAGACCTTCGCATGAGAAATAGGTAAATAGGTCAATTGTTAAATCCCGCATAAACTCGGAAAAACCTTACATTTTTGTATTGTTTTTTCGAGTTTTTTTACGTATTTTTGCTGTTTCATAGGAAATATTTTGTTAGGTGTTGATAATCAGTGCCAAAATGTGTTAACTAGTGGGTTATTTGTAGATGTTAATGGTCTGTTGGTCGATTATAATCCTAATAAACGGTAAAAAAATAAACATAAATCGAACGGTTTATAACTAATTATGTGCGTATGGACGAAAAATACTCCACCCTAATTGAACCCAAAACATCACTTTTATCTGTCGATTTTAAAGAAATCTGGCGTTATCGCGATTTGTTTTCGATGTTTGTGAAACGTGATATTATCACCCAGTACAAACAAACCATATTAGGCCCGGCTTGGTTTTTTATTCAACCATTGCTTACCATGGTGATGTATATGATTGTGTTTGGAGGTATAGCTGGTATTAGTACCGATGGCCTGCCACAGGCACTTTTTTATTTAGCTGGCATCTTGTGTTGGCAGTATTTTGCTGACTGCTTGAATAAAACGTCGAGTACATTTACCACAAATCAAAATATTTTTGGTAAAGTTTATTTTCCCCGTTTGATTGTGCCTTTAGCCACCGTTTCTTCTAATTTGGTACGGCTTTTTATTCAACTATTCTTGTTTTTGGTAGTGTATGTTTACTATTTGGTAGTTGGCGTTGATGTCGCTCCCAATTGGTATGTGCTGTTATTTCCTGTTTTGGTGCTCATGCTGGCTGGTTTGGCCTTAGGTTTTGGTATTATTATTTCGTCGATGACTACCAAATATCGTGATTTGACTATTCTATTCACCTTTGTGGTGCAGTTATGGATGTATGCTACGCCTATTATATATCCGTTGAGCACTATTAAAAATGAAACTGTACGTATGGTTATGCTTTTAAATCCCATTACCTCTATTGTTGAAACATTCAAATATGGAGCTCTCGGTATTGGGTCATTTAGCTGGGGTGCTTTAGGGTATAGCTTTGGGTTTATGGTTGTATTGTTGGCCGTTGGTATTGTGGTGTTCAATAAAGTGCAACGTAGTTTCATGGATACGGTTTAATTTTCTGCTCGAGGCAGGAAATGAAACGTTACTCGTATTTCGTTAAGCGTTACTCGGAAAACAGAAAACGTAAGAAGACGTTACTCGTTGAACGTTAAGCGTAAAGCGTAAGAAGACGTTACTCGTTGAACGTTAAGCGGAAAACAAAAATCGTTTTTTTTTAGAGAATTTAATATGCAGGATTATCATAAATTGACAGTTTGGACAAAATCATTGGATTTGGTAAAAGATATTTATCAAATAACTACTGCATTTCCCAAAACTGAGTCCTATGGATTGTCGAATCAAATACAACGAGCAGCTGTATCTATTCCATCAAATATTGCAGAAGGTAGCTCTCGCTCCTCAAAAAATGATTATATACGTTTTTTAGAAATTGCATTAGGCTCTGCCTACGAGGTAGAAACACAATTACGCATATCAAAAGAACTTAATTATATTTCAGAAAATACATTCAATTCAATTTTAGATAAAATTGATCATATACAAAGACAACTAGTACAATTTATTAAAAGAATTCGAGAAACGTTAAACGCTTAACGTTAAACGCTTAACTAACAACGCTTATGACCGCAATAGAATTTAACAATATTAGCAAACAATATCGCTTAGGATTAGTTTCAACGCGTACGATTAGCCACGATTTGAACCGTTGGTGGGCTATGAATATTCGCGGTAAGGAAGATCCTTATTTGAAGATTGGTGACACCAATGACCGCAGTACTAAAGGAGAGAGCGATTATGTGTGGGCTTTACGTGATATAGATTTTAAGGTAGAACAAGGCGATGTACTTGGCATTATTGGCAAAAATGGTGCAGGAAAATCGACCTTGCTTAAAATCCTATCTAAAGTAACTACGCCGACTACAGGTACAATAAAAGCACGTGGACGTATTGCTTCATTGCTCGAAGTTGGAACAGGTTTTCATCCTGAAATGACAGGGCGTGAAAATATCTACATGAACGGGGCTATTATGGGTATGACAAAAGCTGAAATTTCTCGTAAATTAGATGAAATTGTTGATTTTTCTGGTTGTGAGCGTTATTTAGATACACCAGTAAAACGTTATTCGAGTGGTATGACTGTACGTCTTGGATTTGCTATTGCCGCTCACTTAGACCCTGAAATTTTGGTGGTGGATGAAGTGTTGGCTGTTGGCGATGCTGAGTTTCAAAAGAAAGCTATTGGCAAAATGCAAGATGTGAGCCGTGGTCAAGGACGAACCGTTTTATTTGTTAGTCACAACATGCCATCAATACAAAAATTGTGTTCTTCGTGTGTACTGTTGAAAGACGGTATGGTTTCTACTATTGGACAAACCAATTCAGTGATTGATTTATATTTAAGAGAGCAAAATAAGCTTGGCTATTATGATAGAAAAGGTAGTGGAAAATTGCGTTTTATTTCTCATAAATTATCTCGTGATATTATATCTGTTGGTGAAGGAATCGAAATAGAGTTTTCTATACAAGTTAACGCTCATCTTGATAAAGTTATGTTTCACGTTAATTTATATAGCGACGAGGAAAATTGGTATGCACAAGTATCAAGTGAAGACGATGATTTTGCTTTGGCAAATGCTGATATTGGCGAAACTTGTACGATAAAATGTAAAATACCTTATATTAATGCTGCGCCAGGTCGTTATTATCTCAATTTGTGGGCTGGGAATGCTTTCGAGGAATATGATTGGTTGCAACATTGTATGGAAATTACTATTGGTCAAGGTGATACATACATAAAACGAGTTACTACTTATCCTAATGCTGCAATGGTGTTAAAGTCAGAATGGAAATAGGCAAAAGAATAGAACTTTTAGATTATGCACGTATCTTGTGCGTTTTTCTTGTGGTATATGCGCATTTTTACATGCCAGATACCTCCGAACGTTTATATATATATGCGTTTCATATGCCGCTATTCTTTTTTGTGAGTGGAATATTGCACAAACAAAGGTCTTTAAAAGTAGGTTTTGAAAAATATACTAAAACCCTCTTAATTCCATTTTTGTATTTTACCATTGTTTATATTTGTGCAAATTCCTTATGGCGTACTATTGTGTCAGAGTCAAATGATTTCTTTTTGTATAGATTTGCATCTTATGTTTATGTTTCCATAAAACATCTATTTTTAGGGTTGATTTTGGACAAGCAAATACCCAACGAGCCAGTTTGGTTTCTATTGTCGCTCTTTTACTGCCATTTAGCTCTTGATTTAATGTTGAAAAAAAGAAATTTATTTCTGACAGTTTATTTATCTGTATTTGTTTTAGCCTTATATATTGGGAAATTACCATTTTTTATTGATGCTGCATTAATGGCTTTTCCATTTTTTGCATTAGGGTATTATGTAAAAGATATAATTAATTTTTTTTCAAATATATCTGTATATCGTTCAGTGTTTTTATCTATAATATTATTTTTCTGTTCTTTGTTAATTTCAAATTATAATGGAAAAATTTCTATGTTTAGTTTTGTATTTGGTGTACAAGAGAAATTTTTGTCAGTACTATTATTTTATGTAAATGCACTAATTGGAATTATTGGCGTTTTATTTATAGCCAATGCACTTCAAAAAATGTTTAAAAATACTAACTTACACATACGACTACGTAAAATGTCTCCTACTTTAATTTCAATTGTGGGATTTCAAGCATTTTGGATTGAATTTTTCATATCCTTCTTTGGAGAAAATATGAATAATGTGTTGTGTGTGTTTATAACTATATTAACATGGTTGCTTTGCATGTTTATGCATAAAGTAACAACAAATTATTATCCATTTTTAGTAGGACAAAGAACATGAATATATTAGTAACAGGAGGTGCTGGATTTATTGGGTCGCATTTATGTGACGCTTTGATTAAACGTGGTGATAAAATCACGGTTGTGGACAATTTAATTCTTGGAAGTGAAGAAAATATCTCTCATTTGAGGGCCAATTCACATTTTTCATTTATTTGTGAAGATATTTTACATCGTGAGGCGATGGTAGAAATTTTTCGTAGTGGCAACTTTGATATGGTATATCATCTTGCTGCTAATTCTGATATTCAAAAAGGAGGGAAAGATCCTTTGGTGGATTATGATTTGACCTTTAATACAACATTCATTATACTTACCTTAATGAAAGAATATGGTGTAAGAAAATTGTTTTTTGCATCTACCTCTGCAATATATGGTGAGACAAATGATATTTTAGACGAAAATTATGGTCCTTTGCTTCCAGTAAGTAATTATGGAGCTGCAAAATTAGCAAGCGAAGCATTTGTCAGTGCATTTAGCTCCATGTATGGTATTCAAGTTTGGATAACACGTTTCCCTAATGTGGTTGGTGAAAGATTTACACATGGAGTAATATATGATTTTATTCATAAATTACAACATAACCCGAATGAATTAGAAGTTTTAGGGAATGGGGAACAATGCAAGCCTTATGTATATGTTAAAGATTTAGTTGAAGGTATTCTTTTTGTTATAGAGCATTCTGATGAACCATTAAATCTTTACATGTTAGGAACAAATACTAGAACCAAGGTAAAAGAAATTGCACAAATGGTTATAGAAGAGATGGGATTAAAGGCTGATATTCGTTATACTGGAGGAGACAGAGGGTGGAAGGGCGATGTTCCAGAATTTCGGTATAACTTAAATAAAATCAACTCGTTAGGATGGTTTGCCTCCTATGACTCAAATGAATCTGTAAGAATAGCGATACAAAAAGCATTGGTGGAAATAATATAATAATCAGATTTTTATGATAATATCTAGAACGCCATTTCGTATTTCATTTGCGGGAGGAGGCTCCGATCTTCCCTCTTTTTATAAGAGATCAGAAGGAGCAGTACTCAGTACTTCTATTGATAAATATATGTATATTGCAATTCATCCCTATTTTCAAAAGGAGCAATTACAACTTAAGTATTCTAAAACAGAATTAGTTAATTCAATTGCAGATGTTCAGCACCCAATATTTAGAGAGGTATTGGATATGTATAAATTATCAGGAGTAGATTTAAATTCAATTGCAGATATACCTTCTGGTACTGGTTTAGGGAGTAGTTCTTCTTTTACTGTTGGACTTTTAAATGCTGTTCGCGCATATCTTGGGAAGGCTAGTAGTGCAGAAAAATTGGCACAATTGGCGTGTGATATTGAAATTAATCGTGTTGGTTCGCCCATAGGTAAACAAGATCAATATGCGGCAGCTTACGGAGGTCTTAATTTTATTACTTTTTATGGTAATGAAACGGTGAATGTCGAAAAAATTATAATGAAGCCTGAGAAATATCGAGAGTTAGACGAGAATTTGATAATGGTGTATGTGGGTGGAGAACATTCGGCAAATGACATTTTAAAAGGGCAGCAACAAGCTTATGATAATAAGAAAAAGTTTGAAACGCAATTAGGTATGGTACAATTAGCTTACGATTTGCGTAATTCATTACAGGATAATAACATAGATGATTTTGGTCGTATATTACACGAAGGATGGCTTATGAAGCGTAGTTTAATGACCGAAATTAGCAATAATACAATAGATAAATTGTATCAAAAAGGTATCGAAGCTGGTGCTTTAGGAGGAAAGTTGCTAGGTGCTGGTGGTGCTGGTTTTTTATTATTCTATTGTCCAAAAGAGAAACAGGAGATGTTTCGTGAACAAATGCTTCATTATAAAGAATTGAAATTTGGTTTTGACAATTTTGGTTCGAAAATTATTTATGTAGGTGATTTATTTAAATAAAATGGAACCAATTCTAAGTGTATTAATAATATCTTATAATCAACGTGAATTATTAAGACGTTGTTTGGATAGCGTTGTATCTCAAAAAATTAATGTCCCATATGAGATTATTGTTTCAGATGCTTTGTCTACTGATGGAACATGGGATTTAATAGAGGAATATAATAAGAAATTTCCTCAGATAGTTTATGGAGTCCATTGCGATACAAATGAAGGAGGTGCTCTTAATAGAACGGAATGCTGTGGATGGATGAAATTAACAGCTTATAAAAATGCGCGAGGAAAATATTTTGTTAACATTGATGCCGATGATTATTTAAAAAGTAATGACATTTATCAATTACAAGTGGATGCGCTAGAAGCTCATCCTGAGTGTAGTATGTGTCAACAACGTGTGTGGCAAGTGAAAGATGGAGTGCCTACCGAACAAGGTTTTTATTGGCCAAGTGCAGAGGGTTTTACAACTGGTTCTATTTTGACACCATCAGACATTATCTTAAAGGGTTTACGTGGTTTAAATCAAAGTTATATGATTCGCCGAAATTCTCACGTAGATGTAGTTGGTTTGTATGGTAAGCATTTTGACGATACTATTATTACTTTGCACCATTTGCAATTTGGGAATGTTGTTTTTCTTGATAGAGCAGATTATGTTTGGGTTCAATATGGTAAAAGTATCAATTCTTCACTGAAAAGTATGGATAGAGAAGTTGTTATTGGTCTATTACCAATTCATCATATTTTATTTGTACCAAAATTTGCAGGTTTGTTTATGAAAGACGGTCTTCGCGATTTGGTTCATTTGTGGAAAATTTCTCCAAAATCATCTCAATTAAGTGAAGGTACTCTAAACTTCTTGAGACAATTTGAGGGTTTTATTTTTCGTTATTTTTCGACAGAAAAACATTCAATAGTTGATCAAGTACGTTTTGTGCTAGTGCGTGTAGTGTCTTTATTCATAAATAAATTCAATTTAACTTACTTGTATCGTTTGTTGTATATGTTAATTGTAAGTAAGGTTGCAGTTAAAAATAGAACTAATTTTCAATGGCGAATAATTTGAATTAAAGATGAAATTAAAAGCATTAGACCTATTTTTAAAACAAAAACGATTTGATTTAATTTTCAAATATCTCTATGTAAAGTACAGAAATAACTTTACACGACGTGCTTATCTTGAAAATATCAGGGCATTCAATGGGTTTTACGAGGTCAATCCAAGTGATGGAATTCCCAAACAGTCGGCAGAAGATTTTGTTTTAAGCTTTGATGAGTTAATAAAAAATCTTGAAGATAATAATTTTACTCAAACTAAAGGGACAATCCCAATAGGCAGTAATGGAGAAATTACTGACGGCGCTCACCGTTTAGCCGCGTGTGCTTACATGAATCTAACAGTTGATGTGTGTGAAGATTTAGAATATATAAATCTATATGATTATCGTTTTTTTCGTAAAATGAAGATGGATGAAGCGATTATGGATTATGGTGCGTTGGAGTATGTAAAATTAAATCCGAATGCTTACATCGTTAATTTACATTCTGTCGTTGATGTGGCGAATGATGATGTTGTTGAAGCTATTTTGAATAAGTATGGTTTTGTTTTTTACAAAAAGGGTGTTGATTTAACATATAACGGGTATGTCAATGTTAAAAAAATCTCATACGGTTCGTTTTGGGATCGTGAATCATGGATAGGAAACTCAACGAATAGGTTTAGTGGTTTGCAAGGACACGCTAAGCGTTCAATGGGAAAATTTCCGCTCCGTGCTTTTGTTTTTGTGTGCGATGATTTAGATTTGGTTGTAAAAGCCAAACAGGAAATCCGAGCCATTTTTAATATCGGTAATTTTAGTGTACATATAAATGATACACACGAAGAAGCTGTTTGGTTGGCAGAAACCTATTTTAATAGGAATTCGCTAGCACTTACCAATCACCAACCTTTTTTCGTAGAAGATACAGCGTTTAATGAGCGTATCGAAAAATTTAAAGCATATCTCACGCGTGTAAATGTGGCTGTTGATGATGTATGCGGAGCGGGTAGTACACCGCTGAATGTTGCAGCCCTTCGACAAAGTGACGATTTTGATTACCTCTCGATAGATTCACGATGTGATATTTCTGACGAAGTATATTCACCACACGATGATCAATTACCAAATTATCCCTATTCGAAAGAGGAAATAATAACGAATCCAGATTATCATTTTTATTATCATGGATTGAAGTTTATATCGTTAGAGGTGCTGTATAAATTTAAGTATAAACGTGCAGAAAAGCCAAAGGATTTTAGAGATTGTAGGTTGATACGTAAATTTCAGCGAAAAATCTATTTTAATTTTGCAGAAACTATTAGACTGATAAAAGAGGTTAGTAAGAAAAATACTGTTTTACATTTCATGTTACGATGCCTTCGTAAAGTGAAACGCATATATCGCAAACTATTTAACAATGGAAAATAAACCCATAACCGTTACATCGCCTTTATTGCCTGATTTAGACGAATTTATTCCTTATTTAAAACAAATTTGGGATAGTAAATGGATTACCAATAATGGTGACTTTCATCAACAGTTGGAACAGGCTTTATGTGAGTACTTGGGCGTAGACTATATCAGTGTATTTACCAATGGTACGTTGCCTTTGATTACTGCTTTTCAAGCACTTAATTTGCGTAAAGGCGAGGTGATTACCACGCCTTATAGCTTTGTGGCAACCACGCACGCTATTTGGTGGAATGGTTTAACACCCGTTTTTGTGGATGTAGATCCTATTACAGGCAACATAGACCCGGATAAAATAGAAGCCGCCATTACACCCAATACGGTAGCCATTATGCCTGTACACGTCTATGGAAATCCATGTGATACAGCGAAAATTGATGCGCTTGCCAAGAACTATAATTTGAAGGTGATTTATGATGCAGCTCATGCATTTGGGGTGAAGGTAGATGGAAAAAGTATTTTACAACAGGGCGATATGAGCACATTGAGTTTTCATGCTACAAAAGTGTTTAACACCATTGAAGGAGGAGCCTTGATTTGCCACAGTGCCGAAATGAAACAACAAATTGATTATCTCAAGAACTTCGGTTTTGAAGACGAAGTAACCGTAATGGCTCCTGGTATTAACTCCAAGATGGACGAGATTAGAGCTGCCTATGGTTTATTAAATTTACGGCAAGTAGATGGTGCTATTGCTCGTCGTAAACAGGTCGCAAAAAACTATCGAGAAGGTCTGAAAAATATAAAAGGAATTACCTGTATGCACGAAATAGAAGGCGTTTCGCATAATTATAGTTATTTCCCCATATTTGTAAATGAACGTGAATACGGCATAAGTCGTGATGCACTTTACGAAAAAATGAAAGCCGCTAACGTATTAGGGCGGAGGTATTTTTACCCACTCATTAGTACATTTTCGCCTTATTCGTCTTTGCCATCGTCTAATATAGCTAATTTGCCCATCGCCAATAATCTGGCAAATGCTGTTATTTGTTTGCCAATGCATGCGGAATTAACCGATGAAGATGTTCATAGAGTCTTATCGTTGATTGTTAGGTGAAAGGTGAAAAGGTTAAAAAGAGGTTAAAGGTTAAGGGTGAATGGATGAGCAAGTGAAGGGTGAAACTTCAGGTTAAAGGTGAAGAGTTAAGGGTGAATGGATGAACAAGTGAATGGTTAAGAAGAGGTTAAAGGTGAAGAGTTAATGGTTAATGGGGAACAGGTTAAGAGGAAATTATATGGCAGAAGCATATTCCTATAGAAAGTTGGATGTGTATATCAATGCTAAAGTGTTGGTAAAAACGGTCTATAACTATTTAAGAAAGTTTCCGAAAGAGGAAAATTATGCCTTGTGCGACCAGTTACGTCGTTCTGTTATTTCAGTACCGTCTAATATTGCCGAAGGGATGGGGCGTTTTTCATCCAAGGAACAAATTCATTTTTTAGAGATTGCTTATGGTTCATTGATGGAAGTACAATGTCAACTTGATATTTCATGTGATTTGGGATATATAACATTAGAAGAATTTGAAGTCATTAATAACGATATAAATAATATAGCAAAACAATTATCAGGGCTACGTTTATTAAGAATACGCGCCCTTAACCCTTAACCCATAACTTTTTTAATAATTATGAAACTTGCCATCATGCAGCCTTATTTTATGCCATATATTGGTTATTTTCAGACTATGGCAGCTGTTGATACGTATGTCGTTTATGATGATGTACAGTATATTAAAGGTGGGTGGGTGAGCCATAATAATATCATTATTGGCGGTGAGAAAAAAATGTTTACTATTATACTTAAAGGAGCAAGTCCAAATAAGTTGTTCAGTGAGGTAGAGATTGGCGACGATTTTAAAAAATTTGAACGTATGTTGCAAAGTGCCTATGCTAAAGCACCTTATTTTAATGAAATAATGCCACTATTGCATGCCATTTTTACTTATGATGAAAAATCGCTGGGGAAATTTTTGCTTCACAGTTATCAAGTTTTGTTGGATTATTGGGAAATAGGAACAAAATTAGTATTGTCGTCTGAATTAGAAAAAGAGTGTACCTTGAAAGGACAAGATAAGGTGCTGAATATTTGTAAAAATCTGCAAGCAACAGAGTATTATAATGCCATTGGTGGACAAGACTTGTATGATAAACAGACATTTGCACAACATGGTATAGAGCTTAGTTTTGTGCAGACGCAGATAGTACCATATCCACAGTTTGCGCCTGAATTTATACCTAATTTGTCTATCATTGATGTATTGATGCACAATGGCAAAGCTGGAACAAAGCAATTATTAAATGCCTATAAGTTGATATGAAATAGCGTTAGATGTGGAATGTTGAAAAAAGGTGAAGGGTTATGGGTTATAGGATTCGTTACTCGTTATTTACCATTAACTTTTAACCTTTTACCCATTAACCCAATTAAACACTTAACATTAAAACAATTAAAATGACACCATTGTTGAGCATAGTAACCATAACCTACAATCACGAGCCGTTTATTGCTAAAACGATAGAAGGTGTTTTGATGCAGCAAGTCAATTTCCCGATAGAATTTATTATTGCTGAAGATTGTAGTACTGATGGAACTCGTGCTATTTGCCAGCAGTATGCGGATCAATACCCTGAATTAATTCGTTTGATAACGTCAGAATCAAACGTCGGTGCCATAGCTAACGAGCGACGTGCCATGCAGGCTGCTCGTGGTAAATATATTGCGTTTTGCGAGGGCGACGATTATTGGACGGATCCTCTAAAATTGCAAAAACAAGTTGATTTTTTAGAATCACATCCCGATTATAGTGTTACATTCCACCGCTGTAAGCATTATAATGTAAGTAGTGGTACGACTGATGGTGATAATTGTGATTTTTTATTCAAAAATAATAATAGAGAAGGAGTTGATATTTCAATTGAAATGTTTTTTAAAATATGGCTTACGCAACCATTAACCATGGTGTATAGGGCTGAATTATTTGATTTGGATTTTGTTTTGTGTTATAAGTATTACCGTGATATACACCAAATTTATCATTTATTAAAAAGAGGTCAAGGTTATTTATTTGCCTTTAATGGCGGTGTACGAACGAGGCACGATGGAGGTATGGCAAAATATATTTCATTATACAATCAGTGTAAAATGACCGTTGCTATTGCCAAAGAATTATATTTACAGAACAAAACGACAGAAACTAAACAGTATTATGAATCAACGCTTCAGTGGTATTTGTACAACATTAAGCTATTTAAAAAAAATCGTATAAATTATTCGTTACGTTTATTTATTCTAAATCATGATTTTAGGAAAGCTATTCGTAATTTATTAAGATAAAATTTAATTAATTATATTTATGAAAAAAGCTTTAATTACTGGTATTACAGGACAAGATGGATCCTATCTAGCTGAATTTTTACTTGGTAAAGGTTATGAAGTTCATGGTATCATTCGACGTTCTTCAACCTTTAATACAGGACGTATTGAACATCTCTATTTGCACGAATGGGTACGTGATATGAAACGGGAACGTGCCATTAATTTGCACTATGGTGATATGACCGATTCCAGTTCGTTGATTCGTATTATTCAGGAAGTTCAGCCAGACGAGATTTATAATCTGGCGGCACAAAGTCATGTCAAAGTAAGTTTTGATGTTCCTGAGTATACCGCTGAAACTGATGCTGTTGGAACATTGCGTTTATTGGAAGCCATTAGAATTTTGGGCATGGAAAAACGCATTAGAGTGTATCAAGCCTCAACTTCAGAACTTTTTGGTAAAGTACAGGAAGTTCCTCAAAAAGAAACAACTCCTTTTTATCCACGTTCTCCTTATGGGGTGGCAAAACTGTATAGTTATTGGATTATTAAAAACTATCGTGAATCGTATGATATGTTCGCTGTAAATGGAATCTTATTTAATCATGAAAGCGAACGTCGTGGTGAGACTTTTGTAACACGTAAAATCACTTTAGCTGTTGCACGTATAGCTAAAGGACTTCAGGATAAATTATATATGGGAAACCTCAATGCCTTACGTGATTGGGGCTACGCCAAAGACTATGTAGAATGTATGTGGTTGATGTTGCAACATTCGACACCCGAAGATTTTGTGATTGCTACTGGAGAATATCATACCGTACGTGAATTTTGCTTATTGGCTTTTGCTCAAGCAGGCATTGATTTGGTATTTGAAGGTGAAGGTGTTGAAGAAAAAGGTATTGATAAAAAATCTGGCAAGGTGTTACTTGAAATTGACCCTAAATATTTTAGACCATCCGAAGTAGAACAATTACTCGGTGATCCAACTAAAGCAAGAACATTATTAGGATGGAATCCACGCAAAACATCTTTTCAACAATTGGTTAAATTGATGGTTAAATCTGATATGGCACTGGTGGAAAAGGAAAATAGCTAATTTAATTTATGTATGGATAAAAATGCCAAAATATACATAGCAGGACATACAGGATTGGTAGGGTCTGCTATTTGGCGCTATTTAGAGCGTGCTGGATTTCATAATCTAGTAGGTAAAACACATGGTGAAGTTGATTTAAGAGATGCGCAAGCCGTTAAGCACTTTTTTGATTCAGAAAAACCAGTTTACGTATTTTTAGCTGCAGGAAGAGTTGGCGGCATACAAGCAAATATAGCGCAGCCAGCCTCTTTTTTATATGATAACGTTATGATGCAAGTGAATGTTATTCATCAAGCATATCTATCGAACGTAAAAAAAATAGTTGTTTTAGGTTCTTCTTGTATTTATCCTAAAGCATGTCCACAACCCATGAAAGAAGACTATTTACTCGATGGTAAATTGGAACCAACGAATGAAGGTTATGCACTTTCTAAGATTGTAGCCTTAAAAATGGCAGAAGTCTATAAACAGCAATATAAATTTGATGCTATTGCTATTATGCCTCCCAATTTGTATGGTTTTAATGACAGTTTTGATCCTATACATTCGCATGTATTATCGGCAACAGTTAAAAAGTTTCTTGATGCTGTAGATCAAGGGCTATCACAGGTAACCATGTGGGGAACAGGAAACGCCCGGCGTGAATTTATGCATGTTGATGATATGGCTGCTGCAGCTTTTTACATGATGGAGCAATATAATGGCGATACCTTTATTAATGTGGGTTGGGGCGAAGATATTTCAATCAAATCGTTAGCCGAATTAGTAGCCGATATGGTTGGTTATAAAGGATCTATCGTTTGGGATACTTCTAAACCAGATGGTATGATGCGTAAATGTATGGATGTAACTCGCATGAAAGAAATAGGATTTTATCCTAAAATAGAGATAAAAGAAGGGATTAGAGAAATGATTAATTATTATAACACAATCAAACAATGAGAATTCCATTAATGAAAAATGCGTTTCTAAGAGAAAAAGAAACGAAGCAAGCATTGTCAGAATTTATATTAAATACGAATCAATTTTCCATGGGACAGGAGTGTGAAAAGTTTGAACATAAATTTTCACGCTATCAACGTCGAACCTATTCTTTGTTATTCAATAGTGGTGGTAGTGCAAATTTAGCTTTACTGCAAGCACTTAAAAGTTTAGGACGTTTAAAAGATGGAGATAAAATAGGCTTTTCCTCACTTACGTGGTCAACCAACGTGATGCCTATTATTCAAATGGGTTTTATTCCGGTGCCTATTGATTGTGAGATTAACACCATTAACGTGATGTCTAAAAATCTCATTCAACGTATAAAAGAGGTGAAATTATCGGCTTTTTTTGCTACAAATGTATTAGGTTATTCTGGTGATTTAGATATCATTAAAACCTTATGTGCTGATAACGACATCCTATTTTTGGAAGATAATTGTGAATCATTAGGTGCTGAAATGCCAACGGATAAGGTTGGTAATTTTAGTTTAGCTTCAACCTTTTCTTTTTATGTAGCTCACCACATGTCTACTATCGAAGGTGGTATGCTATGTACAGATGATGACGAGTTATATCAGGTTTTGAAAATGACACGTGCTAATGGTTGGGATCGTAATTTGACCGAAACTCAACAAACCAAATTACGTGAGCCCTACAATATTTCACCATTCAATTCTAAATACAGTTTTTTTGAATTGGGTTTTAATTTAAGACCAACTGAAATTACAGGTTTTTTAGGACAACAACAAATGCAGTATTTGGAAGAAAATATAGCTATTCGCAATAATAATCATCGAAGATTTGAAACCGTCATTTCACAAAATGATGATTTGTTGTTAGTAAAACATGATCACATGCATCAAATATCTCCGTTTGGTTTGGTGGTGCTTTGCAAAACGCCCGAATTACGTGAGAAATACTTAACAAGGTTCATTGCTGCAGAGATTGAAGTTCGTCCTGTGATCGCAGGAAATATGCAAAATCAACCTTTTTATAGTAAGTATGTAGAAGTTATGTATGACTTACCTAATACTGATTTTATTCATAATAATGGATTTTATTGTGGTAATTATCCAGAGTTAAGCGATGCTGATATTGACGTGATTTGTAACTGTTTGAAAAAATAAATTGTATGTATATTTTTTATCCATTGTATGGTTTGGCCAATCGTATGCGAGTAATTGATTCAGCCTATCGCTTTTGTAAAACCTACAATAAAAAGTTTGTTATATGTTGGGAACGTGACCAGGTAGTTAATTGTCCATTCAATAAATTATTCAATCCGTTAGCGTATCTTAAAGAGTCGCACTCTTATCGCTATGTTCGCTTGTTGCATAAATTAGAACGCCATTTTGGATTGGTTCGTTGGTTTGTGCAAGTGCTTGAAAGATGTCATATATTAAAAATATTTAAAGAAGAACAATACGAAGAGTTACGGGCGTTTACTAAAAAGGGAGGCAATAAATTTCTTTGGGTAATTGTCGAAAGTTATTCGGTTTTTTATAGAACAGAAGAAGATGATTTTTTACGCGATTTATTTCAATTAAATGATTTGATGTCACAACGGTTAAAAAATGAAACCAAAGCATTTAAAACTAACGTTATTGGTGTTCATGTCCGTAGAACTGATAATAAGGATTCTATTGAGCGAAGCCCTTTGGAATTATTTATTGCGCGAATGCAAGAGGAAATAGTCAAAGACCCTGAAGTTCAGTTTTATGTAGCCTCCGATGATCCGTTAGTTAAAGAACAATTGTTACACATGTTTGGTGCTCAACGTATAATTATTCCAACTGGTGTTATAGGGCGCGATTCAGAAGAGGGTATACGTCAAGCGGTGATTGAAATGTATGCACTTTCTAAAACAAATCATATTTTAGGTTCTTATTATAGCTCATTTTCACGTAAAGCATCGTATATAGGTGGTATTAAATTAACAACATTAAAATCTTAATTATTATGACAAGGATTCTTCAAAAATTATTTCGTCACGCATCTCGTCATATTCATGACAAAGGCTCTTTAACTATTATGACTGGTGCCAATGCTCCTTTTTTTGATCCATTAATTACCTGTTTATTACCATCAATAGAACGTTTTGAGCCAAATGCTTATTTATATATATGGGATCTAGGTTTTACAAGTGATCAGGTTGATTATTTAAATGATTGGTTTTTAAAGACCAAACATAAGGGTGGTTTAAGAAAATTCCCATTTGGAGAATTACCCAACCATTATAATATGAGTGGACGTACTTATGCTTTTAAGAGTTATTGTATTTATAATACTATTAAAAAAAATGAAACTGATTATTATGTTTGGTTGGATACAAAATGTGTATTAAGAGATGCTTTATTTCCTGAAAGAAATCTCATGAGGTTGTATGGTTTTTATTGCCCATATAGTTCTACTGATATAAAGCAGTTAACATATCCTAATGTACTGTCTGAATTTTGTGAAGACTTGTGTCATTATGGAGATAAACAAATGTTATTCGCAGCAGTCATATGTTTTTCTATACATTGCACAGAATCTGTAGCATTGATTACAGAGTGGTATAACCATACTTTTCAGGAGAGACTGATAGCACCAGTTGGCAGTAATCGAACAAATCATCGGCAGGATCAATCCCTATTATCATTATGTTATTATAGTCGATATGATAAAGTGCCATTGTTGGCGAGGAGATTATATCATGTTCTTCCTCATATGTATAAAGGTTAATATTATGGTTATGAAGAACAAAACCCCTTTGGTATCAGTTTATGTTATAACATACAATTCATCAAAGTATGTTATTGAGACGTTGGAGAGTATTAAAAACCAAACCTATTCAAATATTGAATTAATTGTATCGGATGATTACTCTACCGATAACACCATTCAAATTTGCAGTGAATGGATTACGAAAAATAGCGCTTATTTTAAAAGAGTTGAATTGCTGACTGTAGAAAAAAACACAGGTATTGCAGCAAATTGCAATAGGGCAGAGGCTGCTTGTCAAGGTGAGTGGGCAAAAGGCATAGCAGGAGATGATTTATTAATGCCAAATTGCGTTACTGATTGTATAGAGTATATCAATGAACATCAAGATACTATCGTGTTATTTGGTAAACTTAAGCCTTTTGGAGGTGATAGTGATTTATTGAAAAGAGTAGAGAATAATTATGACTATAATTTTTTAAATAAAGTGAGCTCTGAACAATTACATTACTTATTGTTTGTTCGTAATTGCCTTCCAGCTCCAACTTTGTTTATAAATGTAAGATATTTAAAGAGTATTGGTTTGGTAAATGATGAACGTATTTCATCAATGGAAGATTATCCCAAGTGGATAAATATGATTCGTAATGGTATAAAATTTCATTTTATTGACAAGTATTTAGTACAATATAGGGTTGGTGATGGTTTATCAACCAGAAGTAGACCAAGTCTTTCTTATTTTAAATCACAACGTTTATTCCGTTTTTATTATCAATATCCTAGTTGGGTGGAAAGAGATTTGGATGATGCCGTTATGACCATCGTAGATGAAGAATGTAAGTTGTATGAGGAATTACTTCGTGCTAGGTCATCTTATGCTTATCGCATTGGAAATTTTATATTAATGCCAATTAAATTTGGTAAGGCTTTAATTAGCAAAATAAAAAAATAATAACACATGTGCAGACTTTTTACGATTTATAAAAAAAGGTTACGATGCCTTTTGAAATTATTTTTACAAAAACTAACAGTAGATAGAGTTGATTTATTTAAACAATTATCTACTAATAAAAATATTATTGGAGTTCCAATTATTTCACAGCCTACTCAGTTTGTTGGTCAAGGAGCTATTATTTTTGGGAAAGAGGTTCAATTGGGTTATTATCCTTCACCCTATTTTTACAGTGGTTATATGTATTTGGAAGCAAGGAATAGTAATGCAATCATACAAATTGGAAATCAGACGATGATGAATAATAATGTTGTTATTATTGCAGAATCAGAAATGATAGAAATTGGAGATAATTGTCTCATTGGGACAAATGTAGAAATTATTAATTCGGATTTTCATCATATTAATCCTAACAAAAGAAAGAGTGGATTACATAAGGCTAAAAGTATACATATTGGAAATAATGTCTTTATTGGTTCTAATACAAAAATTTTAAAAGGTGTCACTATTGGTGATAATGCTGTTATAGGAAATAGTTCAGTAGTTTTCGAGAATGTAAAAGAAAATACAATTGTTAAAGGTAACCCTGCCATTGAAATAACCAAAATTGATATATGAAAAGAGCGGAAATTATTAATCTACCAAAAATTGCCGACCCACGCGGTAATCTCACTTTTATTGAAAGCGCTGTTCATATTCCTTTTGATATCAAGCGCGTTTATTGGATATACGATGTACCAGGAGGTGAAACACGTGGAGGGCATGCATTTAAGGAGCAAGATGAATTTATTGTTTCATTATCTGGAAGTTTTGATGTAATAATAGATAATGGTTTATCTAAAGAGAAATTTAGTTTAAATCGTTCATATTATGGACTCTTTATTCCTGCTGGTACATGGCGACATATGGAAAATTTTTCAACTAACTCCTTAGCTATGGTTCTTGCATCGACACAATTTGATAAGAACGACTATATTCGTAATTATGATGAATTCAAAAAACAATAATTCAAAAACTGTCACTGTATATGATTGTTCAGTGCTTTATTTCAATAAGATTCAATTTGAATCTGGTAATATAACACCTTTGCATGGTAAAACGGATATTCCTTTTCAAATTAATCGTGTATTTTATTTATACGATATTCCAGGGGGGGAAGAACGTGGAGCACATGCACACAAAGAATGCCATCAATTGTTAATTGCTGCGAGTGGTGCTTTTGACATAATGCTCGATGATGGGAAATCGAAACGTATGGTTACACTTAACCGACCCTATATGGGCTTACATATACCTCCAGGTGTTTGGGCTGCTGAAATGGGGTTTTCCTCTGGTGCTATTTGTCTAGTTTTAGCATCGCATAAATATGATGCCGAAGATTATATAAGAGATTATACTGATTTTTTAAATTTTAAAAATATATGATTCATCCATTAGCTGATTGTATGAACAAAAACATACCAGCATCCACTAATATATGGCAATTTTGTGTCATTTTCCCCAACGCTATTATTGGTGAAAATTGCAATATTTGTGCGGGTGTGTTGATTGAGAACAATGTGATTATTGGTAATAATGTTACTATTAAATGTTATGTTGAAGTGCCTGAAGGAACAATACTAGAAGATAATGTGTTTGTAGGGCCTAATGTATCCATCACTAATGATACTTATCCACGATCCAAGCAGCACCCAGATGAATATGAACGCATTGTTATAAAAAAAAGAGCGTCTATCGGTGGAGGAGTTTCTATAGTTCCAGGAATTACCATTGGAGAAAATGCCATGATAGGAGCGGGCAGCGTAGTAACTAAGAACGTCCCCGATAATGAATTGTGGGTAGGAAATCCTGCTCGTTTTATTCGAAAAATATAATTCAAAAATTATGATTAAATTTCTAGATTTACAACAGATTACAGCGAAATATGCTGATGAACTACATGAAGCCGTTAAACGCGTGATTGATTCTGGTTGGTATTTGCAAGGAAAGGAGAATGAACAGTTTGAAAAAAACTATGCTGCCTATACCACTACCAAGCATGCCATAGGTGTGGCAAATGGGCTTGATGCTCTTATTTGGATATTGAGAGCCTATATAGAGATGGGTGTGATGCAAGAAGGCGACGAAGTAATTGTACCTGCTAATACCTATATAGCTTCTATATTGGCAATTACAGAAAACAACTTAGTGCCAGTATTGGTAGAGCCATCTTTAGATACCTTACAAATTGATGATACACTCATCGAAAAAGCTATTACGAAACGCACCAAAGCCATTATGATAGTCCATTTATACGGACAATGTGCTTATACAAAAAAGATTGCTGATATTTGTAAACAATACAACTTAAAATTAATAGAAGATAACGCACAAGCACATGGATGTTTGTATAATGGCCGAAAAACAGGTTCGTTGGGCGATGCAGCAGGACATAGTTTTTATCCTGGGAAAAACTTAGGTGCTTTTGGTGATGCGGGTGCAGTGACCACTAATGATGAAGAGTTGGCTAATACGGTTAGAGCATTAGCGAACTATGGATCTCGGAAAAAATATGTATTTGAATATACGGGGCGTAATAGCCGGTTAGATGAACTGCAAGCCGCTGTATTAAATGTTAAATTAAAGTATTTGGATGGAGATTTAGCCTTGCGGAAACAAGTTGCCAAGTATTACATGGAACATATTACCAATCCAAAAATTGTTTTACCAATCGTTAATGATTGGGATGCTCATGTTTTCCATCTATTTCCTATTCGTACGAAACGTAGAGATGAACTACAAAAATATCTATCAGACAATGGTGTGCAAACCATTATTCATTATCCCATTCCACCACACAAACAAGCGTGTTATAAAGAATGGAATCATCTCTCTTTCCCTATTACAGAACAGATTCATTGTGAAGAGTTAAGTTTGCCGATGAGCCCGGTGTTAACTCAAGATGAAATAGAAATGGTTGTGAAGCTAATAAATGAGTTTTTAAAATAATCCAATACTAGTATATGTTATTTAATTCGTTAGAATTTGCTCTATTTTTGCCACTGGTATTTTTATTATATTGGTTTGTGTTTAACCGTAATTTAAAGTGGCAGAACTTTTTTGTAGTCGTTGTTTCTTACTTGTTTTATGGCTGGTGGGACTGGCGTTTTTTGCTGTTAATAGCGTTTACCACGTTTTGTAGCTGGTTGAGTGGTGTGCTTATAGAACGCTACCGCACGCGTGGCGAGCAAAATCCCGCTATGGGCCATTGGGCTAAACTGGTTTCAGGCACGAACATCATCCTTAATTTAGGGATATTATGCGTTTTTAAGTATTTCAACTTTTTTGTAGCGAGCTTTGTCGAAGCGTTTGCTTCGGCAGGTATTCATTTGCAAGCCACCACGCTGCATATTGTACTGCCAGTAGGTATTAGTTTCTATACGTTCCAAGCATTGAGTTATAGCATTGATGTGTATCGCAAACAACTGCAACCCACCAAAGACATTGTTGCCTTTTTTGCTTACGTAAGTTTTTTCCCACAATTAGTAGCTGGACCTATTGAACGTGCTACCAATTTATTGCCTCAGTTCTATAAAACCCGTACCTTCGACTATACACAAGCTGTTGATGGTATGCGTCAAATATTGTGGGGCTTCTTTAAGAAAATTGTGATAGCCGACAATTGTGCAGTTTATGTGAACCAAGTATTCGACAGTTATCAAGACCAGTCGGGTAGCACGCTGTTATTAGCAGCGGTGTTGTTTGCGTTACAGATTTATGGTGACTTTTCGGGTTATTCGGATATTGCTATCGGCACATCGCGTTTGTTTGGTTTTAACTTGATGCGCAACTTTAACTTCCCTTATTTCAGTAGGGATATTGCTGAGTTTTGGCGTCGTTGGCATATCTCGTTAACCACTTGGTTTCGCGATTATTTGTACATTCCGTTGGGTGGCAGCCGCGTATCGAAAGCCAAAGTGATTCGTAACACGTTCATTATCTTTTTGGTGAGTGGCTTTTGGCATGGTGCTAACTGGACGTTTGTAGCTTGGGGTGCATTCCATGCGTTGTTGTTTTTACCCTTAATTGTATTGGGTAAGAACCGTAAGAATACAAATACCGTGGCCGAAGGTCGTGTGTTGCCCAGTGTGAAAGAGTTTGGTCAAATGGCGTTGACATTTGGTTTAGTAGTCATTGGTTGGGTATTTTTCCGAGCCGACACTATTGCACAAGCGTTTGATTATTTTGATGTAATGTTTAGTACTAACCTGATAAGCGTTCCGTGGTTAATGACACGTGATTTTTATCTACCGTTAGCTGGAGCTATTGTTGTATTGATAGTTGTAGAATGGTTACAACGTAATCATCATCATGGTTTGGAACAATTGCCTATTAAACAGAGGTGGTTTCGCTGGCTTTTGTACTACGGTTTGATTGTCGCTATTTATATATTACAACCTATGCAAGAAACTCAATTTATCTATTTTCAATTTTGATATGAAACGATTTCTGTTTATAATAGGCCTATTTTGCCTACCATTTATTATTCTTTTGGTACCATATCTGATTACTGATCCGTTTAAAGTAATCTATGATTATGACGTATATGCCGAAAATGGTAAGCCCATGTATGTGAACATTAATCGTGGTTATGTTTCCACGCAGATGTATAAACAAAATAAGGACAAATATCATTATGATTCCTTCATTTTTGGGAGTTCACGTAGTGGATTTTATAAGATTAACGATTGGAAACCGTATTTGTCGGATTCTGCTAGCTGTTTTCATTTTGATGGATACGGAGAATCATTGTATCAAGTCTATAAAAAAATACAATATATAGATGGTAAATCACCAATAAATAACGTATTATTGTGTGTTGACGAGCAATTATTATCAAATGTTACACCCATGTATACGCATCTTCATTATTTGTCTCCTTGCTTGAACAACAATAATGATGTGTTATCGTTTCAATTTGCTGCTTTCAGAGCGTATCTTACGCCTTCGTTTTTTGTAGGCTACTTGGACTTTAAGTTGTCGGGGCGTGTGAAATCGTATATGATTGAACAACAAATAATAGATACAACCACTTATATTTATGATATAGTTGGTAATGAGGTGGGAAAGGCTAATGTGAAAGGATTAAATGATAGTGTGTATTATACACCTCAAAAACGCGCTTTATTTTACGAAAGACCTACTGAACAACAGTACTATTCGAAGTGTATTGTAGGCGAAGAACAACAACGTTTGCTTAGAGAAATTAAAGCTCTATTCGACAAAAATCACACTAATTATAAAATTATTATCAATCCCGTATATGACCAGAAAAAATTTCAGGAAGCAGATATGGCTATTTTAAGATCTATTTTTGGTGAACGATTGTATGATTTTTCAGGGATTAATGAGTATACTAACGACTATCGTAATTATAATGACTTATCTCATTTTAAGTCATATATAGCTGCTGATATAATTAAAACCATTTACAAATAAGATATGTTATTTAATTCGTTAGAATTTGCTCTGTTTTTGCCACTAGTATTTTTATTATACTGGTTTGTGTTTAACCGTAATTTGAAGTGGCAGAACTTTTTTGTGGTCGTTGTTTCTTACTTGTTTTATGGCTGGTGGGACTGGCGTTTTTTGCTGTTAATAGCGTTCACCACCTTTTGTAGTTGGTTGAGTGGTGTGCTCATAGAACGCTACCGAACGCGTGGCGAGCAAAATCCCGCTATGCGCAATTGGGCTAAACTCGTTTCAGGAACGAACATCATTCTCAATTTAGGCATCTTAGGCGTTTTCAAATACTTCAACTTTTTTGTAGCGAGTTTTGTCGAAGCGTTTGCTTCGGCAGGTATTCATTTGCAAGCCACCACACTGCATATTGTACTGCCAGTAGGTATTAGTTTTTATACGTTCCAAGCGTTGAGTTATAGTATTGATGTGTATCGCAAGCAACTGCAACCCACCAAAGACATCGTTGCCTTTTTTGCTTACGTGAGCTTTTTCCCACAGTTGGTAGCAGGACCTATTGAACGTGCTACCAATTTACTACCTCAGTTCTATAAAGCCCGTACCTTCGACTACACACAAGCTGTTGATGGTATGCGTCAAATGTTGTGGGGTTTCTTTAAGAAAATTGTGATTGCCGACAATTGTGCGGTGTATGTAAACCAAGTATTTGATTCGTATCAAGACCAAGCGGGTAGTACACTGTTATTAGCAGCCGTGCTGTTTGCATTACAGATTTATGGTGATTTTTCGGGTTATTCGGATATTGCTATCGGCACATCGCGTTTGTTTGGTTTTAACTTGATGCGTAACTTTAATTTTCCTTATTTCAGTAGGGACATCGCCGAGTTTTGGCGTCGTTGGCATATCTCGTTGACCACTTGGTTTCGCGATTATTTGTACATTCCGTTGGGTGGCAGCCGCGTATCAAAAGCCAAAGTGATTCGTAACACGTTTGTTATCTTTTTGGTGAGTGGTTTTTGGCATGGTGCTAACTGGACATTTTTGGCATGGGGCGCGTTCCATGCGTTGTTGTTTTTACCCTTAATTGTGTTGGGTAAGAACCGTAAGAATACAAATACCGTGGCAGAAGGTCGTCTATTGCCCAGTGTGAAGGAGTTTGGTCAAATGGCGTTGACATTTGGTTTGGTGGTCATTGGTTGGGTATTTTTCCGAGCCGACACAATGGCGCAAGCGTTTGATTATTTAACACATATGGCTGACCCGAGTTTGTTCTCATCGCCTTTAGTATTTAAAATAAAGGAGTTGATGTTGCCAATTTTTGTTGCAGTAGCTGTTCTAATCGGATTTGAATGGACCAATAGAACGGCTCAATATGGTTTTCAAGTAGCCCGTTTCCCGATGATTATACGTTGGTTATTGTACTTGGTACTCTGTTTTTGTATGCTTCGTTTTCAAGGGGAGGCTTCTGATTTTATTTACTTTCAGTTTTAGTACACTATGAAAAAATTTCTGTTATTGATTCGTCTCTTTTTTATGCTGTTACTCTTAATGATGGCTGGCGCATTTTGGCTAAAACCTAAAGGTCAAGTAGGTGGTTATTATGAGCGATTTGCTTCACCAAAAGCTTATTCGTTAATACTTGGCTCCTCTATGGCAGCACAAGATATAGATCCTATGATCATTGATTCAGTATTTAATAATGTATATAAATTACCCATTTATAATTATTCGTTTTCTATTCATACATCACCCTACGGTGCTATTTACTCTACTAGTATTTTACGTAAATTGTCTGAAAACCACCAACGAAATTCTCTTTTTATTTTGGCGGTTGATCCGTTTAGCATTGGAAATTCGTTGACTGATGTTGAGGGTGGTAAACGACGCGAAGAGAGGGGCTTTTTAGATAAAATGTACTGTGTTCATCACACTCCCAATATAGAATATTTGGTACGTTATTTAGTATTGGATAAGCGGTTTTATAAAAAAACGACATCAAAAGGTTCTATTAATGAGTGTGGACGTTACGTTTCGGGGGTTCAGATGAATGAGGATTCTTCAGAAGTTTTAAAACGTATTCATGAGGTAATATTGCCCGATTTTTATGATAATATTTTACCCAATTATAGCCCTTCTAACGAACGTGTGGAGTCACTTATGAAATTGGTTCGTCAGTTGCGTGAACAAGGTGATGTGTTTTTGGTACGATTGCCTGTCGGTCCTGAGATTTCTATGATAATGGATTCTATTTATCCTAATTTTGACCAACAGATGAAAAAATGGACCGTAGAAGAAGGTGTTTCCTATATTAATTTTAAGTCAGATAGTTTACGCTATCGCACTACTGATGGGGTTCATCTATATTCATTGGAAGGTTCTCGCTTAACCCAGGCATTATGCGATTCCATTAAAGCACTAAAACAACATGAATAAAAATCAGAAAATATCTGTATTGATGCCACTTTACAATGCGGCATTGTATGTGGAGGAGGCTATTCAGTCTGTTGCTAATCAAACGTATACCGATTGGGAATTGATTATTGTGGATGATGGTTCTACCGACAATTCATTGGCAGTGGTAAAGCGTTATGAATCTGATAAGATACGTGTTTATACGCAACCTAATAGTGGCGCTTGTGTGGCTCGTAACAAAGCTTTATCTTTGGCCAAAGGAGCTTTTGTTAAGTTTTTAGATGCCGATGATTTATTGGCGCCCGATTGTTTGGAGAAACAAGTGGCGCAAATTCAAACATTAGCTGCCAACCAAATTCCGTTTGGTGATTATAATTATATCAATCAAGCCGGACAAATAACTTCCACGTATCTATTTGAGTGGCAGTTGCCGTTAGTTGAAGATTCTGTTTATTTCTTTTTTACCCGTTGGGAGGTTCTTATTACAACTCCATTGCATCGTATTGAATTGTTGTTGGCTATTAACGGATTTGATGAACAGCTCAAGCGTGGTCAGGAAACCGATTTACATTTTAGATTGGCATTGAGTGGAGTGGAGTTTGTGTATTGTCCCTTGCATACGTTTTCGTATCGTAGTTATGTGGCCACAGATCGTATTTCGGCACAAAAGGAACAGTTACTTGAGCAGTATCGTAGTTATATTT
>Ga0265295_1002217_pt1 | contig 31650 bp, 29 predicted proteins | sample Munlansysbiofilm_FD_192503 | JGI IMG/M metagenome (GOLD analysis project Ga0265295, IMG submission 192503) | Leachate microbial communities from a municipal landfill in Southern Ontario, Canada - Methane capture system biofilm | ecosystem: Engineered > Solid waste > Landfill > Unclassified ... | reverse complement strand
CTCAGAGGGTGCGGAAACGGAAATGATCCATCTTTATGACCTTGATTTCAAAGGATGCATAAGTTGCTTTGCCTGCAAATTAAGGGACGGAAAAAGCTATGGAAAATGCGCAATGCAGGACGATCTGACACCTGTGCTGGAGAAGCTGGAAGATGCTGATGCCTTAATACTCGGATCACCTATTTACCTTGGAAACTCTACAGGCGAAATGAGGTCATTCATGGAACGCTACATATTCCCGTATCTCGTCTACTCCGATGAGCCTCCCACGCTTTATCCGAAAAATATCCCTGTCGGTTTTATCTACACTATGGGGGCAAAGGAAGAATTCTTCGACATATTTGGACTCAGAACAACTATTGGATTAAATGAAAACCTTGCAAAGAGAATTTTCGGATATTCGGAATCACTGTGCAGCACCGATACCTACCAGTTTGATGACTACTCAAAATATGTGGCGGACAGGTTTGATCCCGAAGAGAAAGCAAAAAGGCGAAAAGAAGTGTTCCCTCAGGATTGTGAGAAAGCTTTTGAAATGGGTTCCAGATTTGTGAAGCGGCAAAAAGGTCTGGAAGCACGGGATAAAAGCAGTAAAGTTTGAGTTTGCTTTATCGCGTGAACCGATTTTTAATCGCGATCAGTGGTTCGGGCCTGAAAATGAAGGGAAAGCGGTTCATAAAAAATGCAAATTAGTAGACTAAAACTTCCAGATCGGAAACTTTCCCGATGCTGATAAAATTTATATCCCTGGAAACAATTTTTTCTGCTCCGTTTATCACAGCTATGCCTGTTATAAGGACGTCCACGCTGTTTACCGGAGTACCAATGCTCAGCAGCCTGCCCATTATACTACTTGCTTCCTCCGCAGCTTTTAGATTGAAGTCCAGTATATCGATTTCGGAAAAGAACCTTCTGAAGAACTGTTCTTCTTTTCTGGCTTTTCTATGTTTGACCCCTGAGAGAATTTCATAGTAAGTTATAACAGTAGTTGTTACATCGTTATCCATGAATTCACGGGTCTTTTCTACACCTTTGAAATAATCGACAAGGGCGCTGGTGTCAAGTATTATCATATTCTGAGCCTCGACAGTTCCCTCATTTTCCTGGAATCCTCAGCCAGCCCTTCAAGAAGGTCATCATTTTCCAGGGCTCCGAAATAAACTGACAGATCTTTTTTTCCTATTTCAACAGTCGATCAATAGTATCGCTGAAACTTTCCCATTCCCTTTTTGCATTTTTTAACATGTCATAGGTATTATCCCGAATTGAGATAGTCTTCGTACCCATGTATCTGTGTATACATACACAGAAATAAAGTTCTATCGTTTTACAGAAATAAAATTTTATAGTTTGTTTTTTTCAGGCAGCCCCTTTGATTCCTTTTTTCTGCAAAATAAACCACGCGGCAAGCACCATGGCTCCGCAGCTCAGAGCAATTATCCCCAGTACTGAAATCTTATCCGCCCATTCAAGGGAAATAAACCACATACCCACAGCCCCGAGAGTAAAATAGCAGAAGATCATCAGAGAAGAAGCTGAGCCTGCATCACGGTCCACCTGCTCGAGCACGAGATTATTGCTTGGGGGACGGCTCAGGCCAAGGGAAAACGTGATCAAAAACATGGGTAGAGCAAAGCTCCATGGACCGTGCTGTCCTGTGAGAAGGAGAAAAAACCCGCCCAGGAAAACACCGGCAAATCCTATGGTCATGAGACGCTTTGAGCTGATGCTTCCCGTCAACCGGAGGCATGAAAAGGAACCGATCATCAGGGCGAGGGCATTGAAGGCAAAGAAGTAGCTGTATTTTTGTTCGCTCAGGCCGAACTCGTTAACGTAAATTGCAGAAGAGCCTGCAATAAAGCTGTAAAGGGGAAAAAGGCTGGCTGACATCACAAGAACCATGACAATATAGGAAGGGTTGAGAAGCAGACGACCGTAGCTGTGCATCATCCGCGACAGGGGTACATCCGAGACCTCAGAAAGCGTTTCGGGAAAGCGGAGGACTCCAGTAATCCCTATTACTCCCATAACTGCCTGAATAAAGAAGATCCAGGGCCAGGAAAAGTCCGCAAGTATCCACCCGCCAAGTACAGGAGCGATCATAGGTGCAAGGGCCATTATAATTGCAATGTAGGCGAGAATTCTTTCCCTTTCCTGTCCTGAGAAGATGTCTTTTGTCATTGCCATGGAGAGGGATGAACTGGCAGCAGCTCCTGCAGCCTGCAGCATCCGGAAGCCTATAAGCATGGAAGCACTCGTTGCAAGGGCACAGAGCAGGCTTGCCACTATATACACAAAAAGCCCGGCAAGCAAAGGACGGCGGCGGCCAAAGCGGTCAGAAATAGGGCCGTAAAAGAGCAGGAAAAATCCGTAGGTTATGAAAAAACAGACCAGGATCAGGTTGATTACGGATAGGGGCTGGTCCCAGGTCCTGGCAAGGGACGGGACTGCGGGCAGGATCATGTCCGTCGACAGTGCTGGAAAAGCGGTTAGAAGAGCCAGAAGCGGCAGAGTCCCCTTCAGGTTTCCTTTTAAATTTTCATTGGAACTATCTGTTTTTTTATGGGAAAACATAGTAATCCTTTTTGGTTTTCTATTTTAAAGTTATTACAAACACTATTATAAACAATTATTATTGAAGTCGTTACAAACAATTTTGATAAACAATATTAAAAATAATTATATAAGCAGTTATAACAAACATATTACGAAAATTTATTACAAATTACGAAAATTTATTACAAATTTTATTAAGTTCAGATGGTTACATATGTAACTAATGAGGATGATTATCGAAAGAATTGAGTTGTATATAACAGTTGCGAAGGCAAAGATAAAAACCAATGAATACTGAAAAACTGTTGTTCTAGATTTAAAAAACTTAACATGGTAAGCATGAAAAACGTGAGAATATATGGAACACACATAAATAGCCAGAATGGTTATCGAAAGAGCTGGTTTGTGTATAAGAGCTACGAAGCAAAAGTAAGGACAATATGATTCTAAAACCAATTGTTTTTAAGCTAAACAGGTCTAACCTGATAGACGTATGACGTATCTGAGGAAATACGGAAATTCACCTTTTACTACAGCCGTTATTCACGGAGGACCGGGTGCACCCGGAGAAATGGCATCTGTCGCCAGAGAACTTTCCTCCTTTACCGGAATCCTTGAACCACTCCAGACTAAAGCAAGCATAGAGGGCCAGATAAAGGAACTGAAATCTATTTTGAAAGAACATGGAGCTTTACCGGTAAACCTTATAGGGTTTTCCTGGGGTGCAACCCTAAGTTTTATCTTTGCAGCTCTTCACCCTCAACTCGTGAAAAAATTGATTCTGGTCGGAAGTGGCCCATATGAACAGAGATATGCTACAAATGTAACGAGTACCCGGATAAGCAGGCTAGGACAGGAAGATTGGGATGACTACCGTTCTCTGGACGGGGTTCTCAATAATTCTACCGCTAAAAACAAGAATGAAGCTTTTTGCAGCCTGGGAAAATTGATGTCTAAAGCCGATACCTACGACCCTCTCCCCCATGATGCAGAACTGGTCAAATATAACTATGATGTGTTCAAAAGCGTGTGGGGAGAAGCGCATCAGTTAAGGAGCAGCGGTGAGCTTCTGAAACTGGGAACAAAAGTCAGGTGCCCGGTAGTTGCAATTCACGGAGACTATGATCCTCACCCTTTCAATGGAGTTAAAGAACCCTTATCCGGGGTTTTGAAGGATTTCAGATTTATTCTACTGGAAAAATGTGGGCACAGACCCTGGATTGAAAGAGAAGCAAAGGAAAAGTTTTATGAACTGCTGGAGGATGAAATCCATAAACATGTCCTTTAAAATGATATGTTAATTCATATTAAATCCAAACCCAGCTTCCGAATATGGTTAGAAGGAAACATGGCTAGAAGGGAAAACTGTTATAAGTAAAAATGGTTAGAAGGAAAAGTGAGAAATTTGATAGAGCAATCCCAGTTAATCTATTTCATTGCAGCCTCTGCAGCCCTTACCTTTCTTCCCGGTCCGGATATCTTATTTGTGCTCACACAGAGCATCTCACAGGGAAAAATTGCAGGAATTGCAACAGCAACAGGTCTGTGCACAGGCATACTTGTCCACACCAGCGCAGCTGCATTCGGGATTTCAGCCCTTATATATAAATCAGCCCTTGCTTTTGAGATCGTAAAATATGCCGGAGCAGCCTACCTTCTTTACCTTGCCTGGCAGGCTTTGAGAGAAAGCGGAGAGCTTGTGTCTTCTGCCCCCATCAGGGAAAGAAACTCTTTTGCCCTTTACAGGCGTGGGATCTTTATGAACGTCCTTAACCCTAAAGTTGCACTATTCTTCCTCGCATTCCTTCCCCAGTTTGTGAATACCGGAGCAGGCCGTGTCCCTATGCAGATGATATTCCTTGGAATAGTGTTCCTGGTGCAGGCGTGGGTAATTTTTTCAGTAATCTCGGTTTTTGCAGGAGCGATAGGAGAGAAAATAGTACAGAGACGGGGAATTGGGAAGTATATCAGCTGGGGAAAAGCGAGTATCTTTACTGTAATAGGGGTAAAACTTGCACTGTCTCATAAATAAACCAATGGGCGGTCTGTTCGAGAGGTGGGGAGAGAACTGACAGTAGTATTATCCTCACTTGGGTAAAGTCTGTAATCCAAAGAAGAATTTAATTGGTTCGAATCCTATCTCTCGCACTATATCTGGGGGATATAGTTATCTCAAATTTTTTGTACGCTGTTTTGCAGATATAGCGCACAACCGTATTTTTAAAATTGCCCAGCCAAAATTAGTTTTTTTACAAATCCGTTTAATAAGAAATCGCTTTTATATAATATTATTTAGATATATAAAAGTCCGTTATTCTTGAATAAATTATCTTTATTAAAAAAATATTCTTAATCTTTATACAATGCTTGTGCATAATTACATACAAAAAAACTTAAGTATTCTATACTCTCACTATTTAGTATGATGTTCAGATAACGATCATAACTAGCAGGGTGGCGTGAAGTGTGAGTAAAATATTTATATGTACAATATTTCTGATTCTTTTGATATTTTGTGTGGGATGTATAGAAACCGAAAAAAAAGCAATTCTGGAAGGTATTGAAAATAATAATTCAACAAACGAAGTTCAAATAGCTATCGTTGAAGACTACTATAAAGAATTAGATAAAGCCGGAGAAATGGCATCTTATATAAATAACATGAAATTGATAGATTATTATAATCGACCTAGAATAATATATCAGTTTGATGAAGAAGTATTTTATATGAATGAAAGTGAATTAGCTAAACTTGAGTACGAAAGAGGAATCATAACAATTAAAAGGCAATCACTTCATTTTGTAAATCTGAATAAAATCGAAGAGTTTGGGACATCGAATTATACTAATACTCATATAAATTCAGTTGTGTATACCGCATTTACGCCGATGTATAATCTTGATGATGAACAAACTAATTGTATAATATTTTCTAGAAATATCCTATTAAAACATTGTTCAACAGAAACCGAAAAAAATACGCTAAACGAATATTTTAAAACAATAGATACATGGAGTAAGTTCAGGGATATTCTTGTATATGCTAATGTACCTATGAGTAATAATTCAGATGGGAATAGAACATTTGTAATTGATAATGTCGAAGGTATGAATGTAATTACTGGTTTAGAGTGGAAACAAGCTGATCTGGAACAGTATTTCGAATTTTTAGATTCATCTGGTTTTGATTCATCCGATGATATGTTAATTTTTGCTCGCCAATTTAGAATTGCAAAACAAAATATTAATAATGAATCATCCGATAGAGAACAAAAACTAATATCCGATGCAAGAGAATTTGTAATTAGTAATTTCCCACAAAATAGTAGTAATATTAAAAAAACGGATGTCCAAATGTATTTTAATCAGTGTGATGTAAAATCTAATATTACCAAAAGTGCCTCCAAGTTTAGTTCTGCACGACTTCAGGTAATTTTGAACTATATTACCTAATTTTTCTAAAATATGTAAAATTAATTTCAATTTACAGCTTATTTTTACAGCCTCTTACTAAGCTGTTTTACTATTTTACGGTAAAATTTACAATTTCTTCTGATATTGTTTTACAATTTTACATGTAAATTTACATTTTTACATTTTACATGTAAAAACATACATATTTTTACTTTTGACTTGAAACCAATGCTTCCCATTTATTCACTCTGTCCAGAACATATGCATTGAGAGTAAACGGCTTATCTGACTTGGCATTCTGCTTCATATAATGTAAAGTACCTTTAGAAAACCCTAATTTCTTCCAATCGACATAAAAAATATTGAGAATCTTTTGCCTTATGTCATAAGAATCAATTCTCTCAATTTCATACTCAGGTTTAACAAAATCTAGTTTTTCTTTTCTGCTTGTGAGGTAATGGGCTAATTCTCTTACCTTCAGGAAGATAACATAACTCCAAGTGCTTTCTTTTCCCTGGTAACTTACCTTTTTATTCAACATACTGGAAAACTCATTAACAATCTTCCTGGCTCCTGTAGGCTTTAGCCTGAGATTGTAATTCTCAGTCCTAATGAAATCTTTACTTTCCATAGCTACACTTTCAATCAGGCTAATTACTGCCAGATCCACAAGGAACCTGAAAGGCTCCTGAAGGTCATAGGCTAAACTGTTCTTGCTTGGGGTCATTTCATGCAAAAACCCTACATGAGCATCCAGACCAACTGAATTAATGGCACGCAGGCAATACTCCTCTAACAAATCGTGCCGTAGTAATTTAAATCCAAATATAAGAGCATTTTAAAAAGATAAAAACAGAATTCTAAAAACTGCAGGATTTGTATAACAAAGTATTTTATGGGCTTCTATAAATTAAACAGTAAGTCTGAATACAGGAGTGTTCTCTCAACAGGAGGTATTTAAAATAAAAATAAGCAAGAAAGCATTCAGTCTCTTTTTGTCAAGTTTTGTCCTGATATTAATACTTCCTGCTATCTGTTCCTCAAATTCGCTGATTACTGAGAAAAAAGTGATCTTCTATAATGATACTCTTGAAGGCGAGAGTGAGAACTGGAAAGCAAAATATCTGTTAAACGAAACACATATTTTCATAACTGCGGACCGTAAAACCCACTATTATGGGAAGGACGAAAGCAGGCTTATTATAACTTATAAACATAACCTGTCTGAGTCCTCCTTCCCAAAACCGTTTGAATACTCTTATGATGCAGGTTCAAGTGAAGGCTCTGGAAATGTTACTTTAGACCGCAAGGACTGCAACTATGTTGTCAGGTCCTGTTCTGAAGGGGGCTCAGTAAAAGATCAAAGAGCCGTGTTCAAACACACTATAGATCTACTATGCACTCCGTACAGGACAGTTTATATTTATCGGAATGGGGGAACTGGACTTGGAGAAGATTGTACTGTAAAAGTTACACTGGTAATGGACGGAAAAAAAGAAAAGCTGGTGTTAAAAAGTACTGAATAATATTTATTCTTTGAATCCGGAACAGAAATAAATTGAATAAAACTGCCCAAAAGATCCGGTAAGGACTGGATAACCTGCTTATTTATTAATCGAGCAGTTAATAGGAAATAATTATAAAAGATCAGGAGTTTCAGCAGGATTACGCATTCAAAAGAGATTTTTTGCATTTAAACTTTCCATACATTTGAATACAAAATTTTTAAACTCTTCGGCTCCCACAATCGGGAACACTTCAACATGGCACAGGTCAGTGAATGAAAAATTGTAAGCCACATAGTCTTTAATGGACTCTACATCATAGACGGTAATTATGCGTCCTCCTCCGGCATCAAACCACTGGTTAATAACTTTCAGCCCTTCCGGAGAACCTTCACCTTCAACCTGTTCCCACCGCTTAAACACCTTCACACTATTTTCGAGCTCAAATGTTGTTATGTCCAACAAAAGCATGTTTTTCGTCCCATATTAATATTTGGAGATATATATTTCATAAGTGTTAGATGTAGTATATAGATGTATTGATTTTGTATTGCAGATAAATTTTTTAAGAAAGATTGGAATTAAACAGCAGCTAAACTTGAATTTCTTTTTAAGTTTACTTTCCAATATTAACTGGTCGGGCAGGATTGAGGAATAAATAGACAACGGTATTTGGATCTCAGAAGAAAATACCTCTTTACAGACCCACGAACTCAGAATTTATCAGGCAGCTGGCTTCCAATCTATGTTGGAACCAGGAGTCAATTAACGAAATAAAATAATATAAATTAAACATATATGTTTTAAAGTGAGCTTTATGATAACGGATCCGAATCTTACCTTATTTCATTTAATAAATGATATTGCTGGAAAAAATCATGTCCTTGATAGCACAATGATATTTGCGGCAAAGAATATCATTTATATTTTTGCTGCCTATCTTGCCTGTATCTGGCTTACAAAAAGTGAATATCGCCAGGAAGCATTATTTGCCGGATATGCATCGGTTCTCGGACTCGGGATAAATTTCATTATCACTCTTTTCTACTTTCATCCGAGGCCTTTTATGGTTCCCACAGGTACACTGCTGATAACACATGCTGCCGAGTCTTCCTTTCCGTCCGACCATGCTACGGTGATGTTTTCCGTATCTATCATGCTCCTGGCATTCAATTATCTAAGGTATAGAGGTGCCATATTTTTAGTTCTAGCATTCTTAAGCGGGCTTGCCAGGGTGTATTCGGGGCTGCATTTTCCCATGGATATAGCCGGTTCTTTTCTGGTGGCATCACTTTCTACAGGGATATTGCTCACCCTGAAAGATTATCTAATCCCGGTTAACCGCATATTCATTTCTTATTTTGAAAATATTGAGAAAAAAATAATAAAAGGCAGATTAAAAGCGTCTTAATATTTTCCTTATAAGTGCCCATATGACATGAGCGTTTTTCGAGCATTTTATTGTATTTTTCATTTTTTTCCTTCAAAATAAAGAAATTTGGGCTTAAAAGCCTGATAAATGTCCTTTAATAAATGTTTTAGCGGAATTATTTTTTATATAATTGAATATAATATATAGGAGAGGTGGGCAATCAGGGGGAAAAATGAGAGCTACCTGATTTACTGACGTGAAACTATCAAACGAGGTCCATTTGAGGTTTAAGAGCTCATATTCATAAGGATATCATTTATCCAGCAAAAGACCTTATCAGGTTTCTGAAAGAAAGCAGGCAGAGAATAACATACTGGATCTTCAGGGTGCATACCTGAAAATGGAACACGGATATCTATGGTTGAACACCAGGAATTACCGCCAGAGGTTTACTGAGGAAAATATCCGCAAGATACCCTATGGCAGAAAGTGAAAGATACCGCATATAGAAAATTAAAGGCAACTGAACTGGGTAAAGGGGGAAACGTCATGGAAACTGGAAGTAGTGCACAGGCCGCTCCTGCGGAAATGCAGAAAGTGTTAAAAAATGTGAATTATCCTGTAAAAAAGGGTGAGCTTATCGCGCATGTAAGGAAGAGCGGTGCAATGAACATTATGTTGCTGCAGAAACTTGGTATGCTTAAGGACAAGGAATATGCCAGCGCTGATGAAGTTCTCGAAGCGATTATAAGAATATAAACCTGTTCTGAGACTAACCGGAGCTGAGTTCAAAAACCCGCTTCAAACTGCAGGATATAAACTGAAATATCCTTTTCTTTACTTTTTTTAAATGTATTGAGAAAAGGCAGTAAAGTTCAACATTTAGTTCTTCTGCTTTTCTTTATTCTTATACTTCCGGTATTCTCTCCACATCATCCCGGCTGCAAGCCCGCACGCCAGGAAATCAGAAATCGGAAATGCAGCCCAGACTCCGTCAAGCCCGTAAAACCTCGGCAAAATCAGCACAAGGGGCAGCAGGAAAAGGATCTGTCTTGCCAGTGACAGGACAAAAGCCGGTACGGGCTTCCCAAGAGCCTGAAACACTGTTGTGCCTACGAGCTGGAAACCTATGAATGGCAGGATCAGCACAACAATCTTCATGGCTCCGGCTCCTGCAGCTGTGAGTTCCGGATCAGAGCTGAAGATCTGGATGATAGGTTCAGGGAAAAAGAACATTAGCAGGAACCCTGGCAAAGAAAATAGAGTGCTCACCATCAGTGCGACTTTAACCGATTCCGCCACTCTTGAAAACTGCTTTGCCCCGTAATTATAGCCCACTATGGGCTGGAGGCCAAAAGAGATACCTAGAAGAGGAAGAAATATGAGCATGAGAAGCCTGTGGATGATCCCGAAGGCTGCAATTGAGACATCCCCTCCGTATGTTGCAAGGGCATTATTTACAAAAATCATCATGGTGCTATTTGATGCTTCAATAATGAAGGGGCCGATACCTATTACTGCCAGTTCCTTTGAGATTGTCATATCAGGGACCAGTAACTCAGGCTTAAAGACAACCGAGCTTTTTCCGGAAAGGAAATAACGCAAGAGGAAGACTGTTGCTGCGAGCTGGGAAAGGACAGTTGCAATAGCGGCTCCTCTGACTCCCATATCAAGCCAGAAAATAAAGATGGGATCAAGTATTATGTTCAGGCCGGCTCCGAAAATCATTCCGAACATTGCATATCTGGCGTTACCTTCAGCTCTTACAAGGTCTTCGGTTGCAATTCCTAAGGTAAAAACCGCAGACCCTGCCATTATAATCTCAAGATAAGCCCGTGCATAGGGCATTATTCCGGGGGTTGCTCCAAAGATTTTCAGCAGCGATTCGAGGAAGAAAAGCCCTGTAAAGGAGTAGGCAAATCCCAGGAAAATTCCCAGAAAAAATACAGTTCCCAGGGCTTTTTCAGCTTTATGCAGCTCTTTTGACCCAAGAGCCCGTGAGACAATTGAAGAACCTCCTATCCCCAGTCCGATTGCTATCCCCATTGCAAGCATGTGGATTGGAAAAGCTATTACAAGCCCCCCAATACCGGAAACGCTTTCCTCCCCCAGAGCCCTGCCAATGAAGATAGTGTCCACTACATTGTAAAAGGCATAGACAAGCATCCCGATAATTGAAGGGGCTGAAAGCCTGAAAAGGAGTTTACTTACTTTTTCCGTGCCCAAGAACCTGCTGTGCTCCTGAATGTGATTTCTCCCCTGCAGCCTGAATTAAACAGGATGTCCCGTAAGCAGATATTATATAAAACTATTTCGTAAGTATGCAGGAGATAAAAACATCACATGGAGTGAAATATCAGCAGGAGCAAAACGACGTAGCTGAAAGCTCACCTGGTATAAGAAACCGTTGAATATAAATGAAGCGTATATATAAGAGTATATAAAGAGCCATGGAGAGTATATGAAGCACACATGGAGAGTATATGAAGTATAAAATCTGAAAGTAACCAGTAAAAAGGAGTGGAAAGGTGAAAAAGGAGTGGAAAGGTGAAAAAGGAGCTATTAAACCGATAAGAGCACTCACTTTCGGGGAAGCTCTTTTCGATACTATCAAAGGCACAGCTCATCTGGGAGGTGCCCCCCTTAACCTGGCAGCCCACCTTGCAAAACTGGGGGCAAGAACAGCTGTGCTTACAGCAGTTGGAAAGGATGAGCTTGGAAAAATTCTCCTATCCAGGGCTGAAGAGATGGGAGTTGATACTTCATACATCCTTATTGATGAGAAAAGGCCTACAGGCACCGTTACTGTGGAATTGAAGTATGAAGGAATCCCCGTTTTTTCAATAAATGAAGGAGTGGCATGGGATGTGATTACTCCGGATGAAAAGCAATTTGAAGCTCTTGCAGGAGACGAATGGGATGTTTTTTGCTTTGGGACCCTTGCTCAGAGGTCTGAAGAAAACCGGAAAACTCTTAAAAGGCTCTTTCAGGAAATAAAAACAAAACATTTTTTCTATGATGTAAATCTGAGAGCAGAGTACTATACAGAAGAATGGATCCTTTCTTCCCTTGAACACTGTACAATCCTCAAGATGAATGAAGAAGAAGCGGAAGCAATTTCCGGAATGCTTTTTGATACCATATATAAATTCCGGACTCTCTGCCGCCTGCTTACGGACAGATACCCTGAAATGTCCGTGATCTGCATAACAAAAGGACCTGATGGGGCGGCTGTTTACCATGATGGAGTTTATGAGGAAGTGAGTGCCTCCCCAATAGAAGTCGCAGATACCGTAGGAGCGGGTGATGCTTTTTCTGCAGGGTTCCTTTATGCTTATCTATCCGGAAACGGAGCTTCAAAAGCCCTATCAATTGCCACCACCCTGGGGACGTACGTTGCATCAAAACCGGGCGCTGTGCCGGAATATTCGGAAGAACTTATAGAAGAGTTAAAGAGATATAATAAGACATGATAAATTACGGGATGTTACATAACATAGATTACAGGATATTGTTACATGATAGAAATCCCTATTACAGGACATTTATACTATTTTCTTCATTAATATAAGGAGAAAAGAGGATATAAGGAAAACATAAAAGAGAAAAGAGGAGAAAAAAGAGGAGAAAAAATTGCAAAAAAATACTGAAAAACCAGATACTTTCACAGCCGGATTGTACATAGTGAGTTTCGTAATATGCGGGTATTTTATTATAGAAATTATCCTGAGATTATAAGCTCATCTCCTTAAATGATAGGTCATCTCCTTATATGATAGCTTATCCACTTAAATAATAGGTCATCTCTTTAAATGATAAGTTTATCTTCTTGAATGATAGGTCATCTCCTTAAGTATTAAGCTCCTCTCCTTAAATGATAATTTCTCACCTTAAATGAGCATATTTTAATTATTTGATAATTCTCTGTTACATGTAAAAATCAAAGGAAATCAAAAAGAAAAATTATATGATGCCCTGGCATTTCGATTTAAAAAGCATTAAGGGCCATTATATTCGAGAATAATTAAAAAATTAGAACTTATAATTATAATTCTTCTCTTACTATTTTACTGGAATCTTTCTTTTTAAATCTTTTTTTCGACCAGTACAGAACTATTATAACTCCTATTAAGACCCCTGTCAGTATTGCCCGAATTTCCGTAACATGAGCTAATAAAAATTCAAGGTGAAAAGATTTGATCAACATTGTAACCAGATGTTCAACTCCGATAAAGTCCCTTGAGTCTCTGGGAAAACTCCATCCAAACAGGGGCCAGAAGAAAGTATAAGGGTCTGCTCCCATTCGGTCTTCGAAAATGTGCAGGAAAGAACCAGCAGAAAGAGAAAGAGCCCTGATATCTCTTCTTTTATCATACAGGTACAGTCCTGCCAGAAACAGAAGAAGGGAAAACAGCAGGGTATGACCCACAATGCGTCCGTTTCCGAAAGTTGAAGCAAAAATCACTTCACCGATTGGTTTGTCTATTAAATCAGGTAAAATAGCTCCAATCGCCAGATATCGCGGATTTATTACCGTCTTCAATCGAGGTATAAAAATCGCAAGCCCAAAAAATATCCCGAGTGTAACAAACAGATGTCCAAAGAGAAGCATCAGGAATTAAACTGTTCTTTGATATTAAATATTATCGGATGCACAGTAATAAATTTGTACGAAAAAGCCTGCCCGACTGCACTTCCCGGAAGAAAAATGAAAATCCGTAAGGGAGGAGTTTGAAAAATAATAAAGTAGTATCACTCATATTTGGCTGTTCCGTTTTTTTCCATCTTTTTAAGAGAATCCTTTCTTCCCGGTCCAGAGGGAAAGAATGACCTTTTATGGAGAATGGCACCGCACAGGTTAAAAGAAATTAGAAAGGAATTCCCCAGAGGGGATACCATTTTTCCACATTCTTTTCTACAGGCATTTCTCTTTCCATTTCTGCCCTGAGCCTGAATTCAAAGGGGCTGTCTCTCTGTTTGCCAGAGAGAGGAATAAAGGGATAATAAGTCCCCTGTTTAAAGTTATAGATCCAGTAAACTGATTTTCCTCTGGCTCCTTTTGCATGGGCTTTTTCATCCTGCCCGGCTGTCCGAATTTCAGGCTCTCTGTCAAACCTGTAAATGGCACAGAGGATCTGCTCGCCAAAGCCCCTGTCTTCAAGTGTCTGGCTTACAAGGTGAATACTGGCAACAAGGTCTTCGAAATCAGGATCTTTAAAAATAGCCCAGAGAAAGTTAAATTCATCTTTTTCGAGCCTGAAGTCAGTTTCAGTCTCCTTTGAACTGAATTCCAGAAGCTCTTCGATTTCCTTTCTCGCAGATTCGTAAGAGGTAGCCCCTAAAGGCTTAAAACAGATCCCTGCATATCCTGAAGGCTTCAGGCCAAGACTGCTTTCCAGGGTGATGCTTGCTGTAGAGATTGCAAATAGCTTGTCACTTTTTGCTTTTGGAAGCCTGCTTCTCCCAAGGACCGCATCCACAAAATTCCGGAAACCCATCAAGCTTATCTCCTTTATAATCTCGTTTTTTAATCAATCCAGTTTTAATAATTCAGCTTTTAATCAGTTTAATTAATCAATGCAGTTTTAATCCATTTAGCTTTTAATCAATCTAACTTTTATTAAATTTTTCATTTTTTTGATTCATTTTTTGAGTCATCTTTTTGATTCATCTTTTTTGTTCTTTAATTTGCATTTTTGTTCTTAACATGACTTTTCATCAATTCATTTATTTCAACTCATTTCCTGCTGCATTTTCTCAAGCTTTGCTATCCTCTTTTCCACTGAAGGGTGGGTGGAAAAGATGTCCATTATAGAAGAGCCTGAGATTGCAGGTATAATAAAAAAGGCGTTCATGCCTTCGACTTTTCTGAGGTCATCACCTGGCACTCTATCCATAACTCCGCTTATCTTCATAAGGGCAGAAGCAAGATTTGCAGGCTGCCCGGTGATAACAGCCGCTCCCCTGTCAGCAGAGAATTCTCTGTAACGGGAAAGGGCGCGGATCAGTAAAAAGCTGACAATCCAGACCACGATGGAAACAAGCCAGACAAGCATAATACCTCCGCCTTCCTTCCTTCTGCCTCCTCCCATATTCCCGAAATAAAGGCTGTAGCGTACAATATAGAAAGCCACTGATGAGAGAAAACTGGCAATCGTCAGGACAGCCATGTCCCTGTTCTTTACATGGCTCAATTCATGCGCAAGTACTGCTTCAAGTTCAGCAGGAGAGAGTTTGTCCATAAGCCCTGTCGTAACCGCAACAACAGCTTTATTCTGGTTCCTGCCTGTAGCAAAGGCGTTTGGGACCTGCGTCCTTACAATTGCAACCTGAGGTTTCGGGAGGTCAGCTATTGCGCAGAGCCTGGTAATCATCCCGTGGAGCTGCGGGGCTTCACTTTCAGAAACAATCTGCGCCCCTGTTGTCCAGAGCACCATCTTATCCGAATAAAAATACTGGGCGGCCATGAAAAGACCGATGAATAGAATTATGAAAATCTGAGATGTTCCGTAGTATGAAAGGAATGCAAGGAAAAAAAGGTAAACTGCTGCCAGAAGAAACATCGTGAAGAGCATTCTTCCCTGAAGCCCAAGGTCCCGTTCCCATTTTCTTTTCATATCTTGCTGCTCCCGCCTGTAATATGATAGCTATACTGCAGGCTGATAATAAGACAGTTTGGTATTGGATAGTTTTTTACATGTTGACTTTATCTGATATCTAAAGAATTTATGATGCCTGAAGATTCATGGTATCTTAAATACCTATGAATAAAAAATAACTTTACATGCATGAAGCAAACGAATCAAATAAGCAGATTCTAACAAATAATATTTAAATATCAAAATAATATTTAAATATCAAAATAATATTTAAATATCAATGTGTGACATAGAGGTTCTTAGACCCGGCACTGCAAAACCTGAAAGCCAGCCTCCTGTTGTCTTCAATAAAACATTTCCTTAAGGATTTAAATCCTTTCCTTTTAGAAAACAGAGATAAATCCATAAAACAGAGATAAATCCATAACAGAGTGGCTTTAAGAGACAGGATTTACACAAAAAGTGTCGGGAATTGTTTAACCTGCGCCGGTTAATGTCAACAGATCATTTGAAAAGGCTGTTAAAGAGATTTATTATTTCGTGTTATTGATATTCAAGATATTATACCTGGGATTATGAAATCCATATTCTATTTAAATAACAGAATTTATAAATAATGTCTTCATTTCAGTAGCAGAAAGTATATTCTCTATCAATATTGTTCTTTAAAAATATTCTATTTAGCTGCTCAGCCAAGTGTGGAGCAGATCTTTTAACTTGAAATGTATTGAACTACTCCTTTCCTTATTGAAAAAAGAATTTCAGGTCCTCTCATGCAAAACATACTCACAGTTAAATCTCTGACAAAAAAATTTGAAGATTTCACCGCAGTAAAAGGAATCAGTTTTGATGTAAAAACAGGCTCTATATTTGCTTTCCTCGGGCCTAACGGGGCAGGCAAGTCTACAACCATCAAAATGCTTACAACGGTCCTGAAGCCCACTTCCGGGGAAATCTGGATAAATGGCTTCAATGCACTGAAAGAACAGGATAATGCAAGAGCCTCTTTCGGGATAGTGTTTCAGGACCACAGCCTTGATGAAGAGCTTACAGCCTACGAAAATATGGTATACCACTCCGTAATCTACAAAGTTCCCAGAAAAGAGAGGGAAAACAGAATTCGACAGGCACTTGAAATTGTGGGGCTCTGGGACAGGCGGAAAGATTTCGTAAAAAAGTATTCCGGAGGAATGAAACGCAGGCTTGAGATTGCCAGGGCTCTTGTTCATTATCCGAAGATCCTTTTTCTTGACGAGCCCACTGTGGGGCTTGACCCCCAGACGAGAAAGTCTATCTGGACCCATATAAAAAACCTGAATGAAGAAAGGGGCATGACGATTTTTCTGACAACTCATTACATGGATGAAGCCGAAGAGGTAGCTGACGAAATAGCAATTATAGACCACGGAAAAATCATAGAATCCGGCACTCTGGAAAAAATAAAAACCAATAATGAAACCGAGTCTTTAGAAGAAGCCTTCCTTAAACTTACAGGCAGGGACATAAGGGACGAAAACGGAAGTGCAGGAAGTAAAACGAGGTTTATGAGAGGAAAAGGAAGGAGGGGCAGGATTTGATTGAGGTAATCTACATCCTCTGGCTCAGGCAGCTTAAGCATTACTGGCGTTCAAAAGCGCGGCTTATAGGTTCTCTCGGGCAGCCTCTTCTTTTCATGGTTGCCTTTGGCTTCGGATTCGGGCCGATGTATACCAGAGCCAGCGGAGGAGCAAACTATATGGACTTCCTCGCACCCGGAATTGTCGCAATGTCGATTCTTTTTACAGCCATTTTTTCAGGGCTGGAAGTCATCTGGGACAGGCAGTTCGGCTTCCTTAAAGAAACACTTGTAGCTCCCATTTCAAGGACAGAAATCATGCTCGGGAAAACCTTTGGAGGTGCAACCATAGCCATAATACAGGGGCTGGTAGTACTTTGCCTCACCTATCTTCTCGGCTTCAGGATTTCAAGCCTGTCTAGCCTGGCTCTCGGGATGACCTTCATGTTTCTGATAGCTATCTTCTTTACAGGTTTGGGACTCGCCATAGCTTCCATGATGAAGGACATGCAGGGTTTTCAGCTTATTATGAACTTTCTGATAATGCCCATCTTTTTCCTCTCAGGTGCCCTCTTCCCTCTGGAAAATCTCCCTTCTGCAATATACTTCATAAGCAGGATCGACCCCCTCACCTATGGTGTGGACGGCATGAGAGGAGCCCTTGCAGGGATGAGCGTGTTTGGAATTCATAATGACTTTGCAATAATGTTTATATTATCTGTCCTTGTCTGCATAATCGGAGCATTCCTGTTTTCAAGAGTTGAGGCGTAAATGCCTCTTTTTTTAAATATGAATCTCAATGCTAGTACGCCAGATTTTTAGATGCCAGGTCAGGGGTTAACTCATAATCTGAAGATTCTCAGTAAAGACCCTCAATACTATATGTGAGTATAGAAACTAAAATTATAAGAAAGTAAAATTATAAGTAAGGGTTTCAATGTACTGAATACAGCTTTAAAGTATTAGTTTAGACATAATAGTACAGTTATGAAAAATGAGGCATTAAAGATGCTTGATTTTATTGAATATTTCGGCTTTGGAGCATTTCTCGGGCTTGCTGCAGGAACATCCCCAGGCCCTCTTCTGGCTGTAACCATTTCCGAAACTCTGCAACATGGCAAGTGGGACGGAATAAAGGTCGCAGTTTCTCCTTTAATTACCGACCTGCCAATAGTTCTGGCTGTACTCTTTGTTCTGTCACATCTTACAAGTTCTGATCTATTTATAGGAATTATTGCTTTTTCTGGGGCTTCATACCTGATATATTCAGGAGTCGAATCCCTTAAAATTAAAAAGGGAAGCATTGAATTAAGTGCAGAAAAGAGTGGTGCCCTTAAAAAAGGGATTATTGTTAATTTTGGAAACCCTCACCCATATGTATTCTGGCTGTCCATAGGAGGGCCGCTAATTTTTAAAAGCCTGAGTATTCATGTCTGGGCTACAATTTTATTCATAGCAGGCTTTTATTTGCTCCTGGTAGGGTCAAAGATAATTGTTGCGTTGATTGTGGAGAAGTCAAAGTATTTTATAAACAGCAAATATTATCTGTCTATAGTCCATGCTCTTGGAATCGCCCAGATTATATTTGGACTGACATTTATTAAAGTAGGTATGGATTCATTGAGGTTAATTTGAGGTTTAATGATTGGAGATACCGGGTCTTTTTGTCGCTCGACAGAGGAGAGCGGCTTGACCTGTAAAAAAGAGAATGAATTGGCAAATAGTATACAATTTTACTTTTATTACTCTTTGTAGCGTTTTTTATGCTCTTTGTATTATTCTAAAATTTCTTTCACATTTTATCAATTTATTTGATTTTTTATCTACTTGTTTGATTTTTTGAGTATATATTTGATTTTTTGAGTATACATTTGATTTTTTGAGCAAATATTTGATTTTTTTGTCTGCTTATTTGATTTTCTTCAAGTTCTTTCTGCTTTATGGGCAGAGCTCCCGGACAAGCTGGCAGAGAAACGGTTAAATGCCTGGGAGTTGACGCCTACGTCCTATGAAGCTAAAAATTGGGGGTTTACCATTCTTCCTGTAAATCTGAATAAAAACCTGAAAAATCAAAGCTATATTTGCTTTAAAGAGAAAGGTGCGAAAAAAGGGTTATAGACTCGGCCTGTGCCAAACATTACGACGTAAAGTGGAAAATAAAAGAAAAAGCAAAATAAGGCCAATAAGTACCAGCGTAAGGACGCACCCAAAAGCTGTATCTGGAGAGATCTGTTGACTGATGGCTTCAGCATTACCAACCAGTGAAGACATAATATATTATTAATATTGAAGATATAAATAAATATTTATATTCTTAAAAAACAGGAATAAAAGCTTATTTTAACTCTTTTTTGAAGCAGAACTCAAATGCAAAAGTCAATGTAAACACGAATAAAGGTACAGGTAGATGGTATCGGGTTAAGCCAGAAAGATAAAAAAGACGTGATGTTTCTGAAGTTTAGTTTAGAAGTAGATGGTAGGGGCTGAGTCCCTATTCTCAGGTCCCTACCTTCGATCCAACCCATAGATTAAGAGGAAACCCTATTACCCTTAATCTGTACATCTATAATGAGCTGGAGATATATATCATAATTGATTAAAAAAAATAATTTTTATTATAAAATTCGATATAATTAAATAAAAATATTATATTGAAATTTTTAATTGCATGAAAATAATAGTAACCACATTAAAAAGAGTTGTGAGGAGCTAGAAACTTTTCCACATCAAATGATCTTTTGAGGCTTAAGCTGGAATATGGACTTTAAGACTTAAGCTGGAATATAGAAATATAAGTCATATACTGAAACATACTACAAAAAGATATCGCGTAAAAGAGAAAGGATGATCTCTCCCGGTGTCTCGCTGCTTGAAGAAATAATAGTGGCTCTAATTACGGAAAGAAAAAGCTGATTTCTTAAATTTGCAGGAAAAATTGTGGCAAATTAGCCGGAAATATTTAAAAATGAGTCAATATTCAAGTCCTTCCCTTGCAGGGACTTTTTTTTCAAAAGGATGCTTCACAAATTTCATTTCAGTCACCAGGTCTGCCCTTTCTACCAGTTCTTCTGGAGCTCTCCGACCTGTCAGAATGACTGTTGTCTCTTCAGGGATGTCTTCCAGCAATTTCAGGATATCTTCTGTCTTCACAATGCCAAAATGAGCTGCAAGGTTAATCTCGTCCAGCACCAGTATTCTGGGCTTCTTTCCGAGGGCTTCTTTTGCGAATTCGAGTCCTTTTCCTGCCAGCTCATAATCCAGAGGCACAGGGTTCCTGAAATCTATGAACTCTTCCCTTCCGAACTGGTGGATCTCGTATTCCGGCGCGAGCCTGTCCTTAATTTTGTATTCCCCTATGTACTTTCTACCTTTCATGAACTGGATAATTACTGCACTGTATCCGTGTCCTACCGCTCTGAGAGCCAGCCCGAGTGCATTTGTAGTCTTTCCTTCCCCTTCCCCAGTATAAATGTATACCATGCCACCGGCCATTTTACACCTCAGAAAATGTGCTTTCTTAAAGAAGCTTAGTTTGCGGAACCGTACATTAACCGTACATTATTTTGTTTTCATGTTATATCTACCAGAGTCATACCCTTGAATAATTATCTAACATATCTGATCTTAAAAAATGAGTTTTTTCCCTGAGGAAGTCCTGTATAAACACAGGTCCGTGTTCTTCTTCAGTAAGGCTGATGGTCATCCTCACAGGGACCCCGGAAATGACAAAAAGACCTGAGCCTGAAATATTAAACTGCAGACAGGGATGAAATAAACAATGGATAAAAGAATAAAAAAATGAAAAAGTTTAAAAATTAAAAAGAAAAATGATGAGCAAAAAGTAATAGAAAAAATTATGTTTTCCGATTATCTTTTCTCAACTTTTTCTTCATTCAGCACTTTTTTGGCGATAATAAAGACCACAAATGCAATAATTATGAAGTTTATCAGTTCTCCGAGAAAAGCACCCCAGCCCAGTACTATCGGACCGATATCAAGCGTTGCTGTCCTCCAGGCCCCTCCGGGGATAAAAGGTGTTATGATCGGCATAATAATGTTGTCCACAAAGGATTTTATAAAAGCCGTCGATGCGATACCCATAATCAAAGCAATTGCCAGGGGAATTACTTTGTACTCATAAAGAAATTCCTTAAACTCACCAATAAGTCCCACGATATTCCTCCAAAATATTTTTTAATAATTATATCTACAAAAATTAAATTAATTACTTTATTATGTAGATTAAATTAATCATATTATAATCTTAATGAGATAAATACCCTTTGCATGTATTCCATAGCCCTCAAACCTGTTTTGTACACATTTATACCTCATAGAAGCCTGTGATAAGGGCTTAAATCTTTAGATAGATCGTTAGGACCCTGAAAGCAAAAATTAAGAGATTAGCTATCCTGAAATTCATTGAACAGGTATATTTCAAATTCCACTTTTATAGCCGGGAAAAGCAGTAAGAAGCCGTTTTTGGAAAATGATGTCCTCAGTAATACTTAAGAGTAAAAGAGTCAAATCTACATAAACTTCACGTGAATAAAATAAAAAAATTAAGAATAGATTACACGACTTAAAACTTTTTCTATCTATAAATATTAAGGAATTAATGAATACGGGTGATCCTGACAGAGTATACCTGTTGAAGGAAACCCGGGAATATCAGAGCGACATTTAACGAGAACTGTGTCAACGAGAACTGTGTCCGAAGATGACAAGTAACAGGAGTGAAAATAACAGTTATAGGGGGAATTAGTTAGGATGGAAACCAGAACTCTTGTGGCTTATGCTTCGAAATACGGTTCAACAAAGGAAGTAGCTGAGTCGATCACAAAGATCTTGCAGGAAAATGGCCTTACAGTAGACCTTGAGCACGCGAAAAAAGTGCATTCTCTTGAGGAATATTCTGCTGTCGTGCTTGGTGCACCAATTTATGTAACCCACCTGCATAAAGATGCAGCAGGTTTTCTTTCGAAGCACCACGAAGCGCTCAAAAAACTGCCGGTTGCAATTTTTGTACTCGGACCGTTGAGTAATGAGGAAGAGGAGTGGAAAGAAGCACGTTCAAATTTGGATAAAGATCTGGGAAAGTTTCCCTGGTTCAGACCAGTTGACACAAAAATATTTGGAGGTAAGTTCGATCCGAAAAATCTGCGTTTTCCTGACAGCTTACTTGCCAGACTGCCTGCAAGCCCCATACACAATATGCCGGCAAGCGACATCCGGGACTGGATAGAAATCCGAGACTGGGCGGGCCAGCTTGCCACCCGGCTTCAGCCTGCTTTGACATAATGATTTATGACCTTGAAGGAAAGAGGCTATGAATAGCGTTAAATGTTTCTGTCCCGGTGTCTGCAGTAAAAATCTGTGCTGCTGAAAAATAATCACGCCCCTGATCTGGTGGAATATATCTTCCAACTTTTCTTTTATCATTCAAGAACATTTTTCATTCTCAACTTTATTTTTCTTTCAGGGAAGAACTGATCTGCTCCAGCAAATAACTTCCAGATACCAGTGTTTTTAAAAATTGTGCGTTTAAAAAAAGAATAAAAACAATCTAAATGTTTGAATATTTATTACCGAACATCTTGATATAATTCCTAATCTATTTATATAGGGGGATATAATTTTGATAAAAGATCTTTCGTAACATAACTTCGAGGGTGAAGATGCTCGACCTGAACGAGTTCCTGACAAGGAAAATGAAAATAGACGTTTTACTTAAGGAGCATGGCTGGGACGTTGGTGACAGGTCGAAGGTTGTCCTCGAAGTCGATACAATACAATCTGATATTAAAAAGCAGGATTACAGACAGGTCAACGAAACCCGCAGAAATGATGCTGAAAGCAAGTATGCGGACTATCTGCTTCTGGACAGTACCGGAAAACCGCTTGCCATTATTGAAGCCAAACGAACAACTAAAGACCCTATTCTGGGACAGAAGCAGGCTGAAGAGTATGCCGATGATATAAAGACACAGACAGGGGAAGAAGTTTTTATTTTTCTTTCAAACGGTTACCAGATATGGTTATGGGACAGGGAACGCTACGGACCCCGCCAGATAAAAGGGTTTTATTCCCCAGAAGATCTTGAAAGGCTTCTCTACCAGCGAAAATATTCGGAGCGGGAAACTGAAATCGACATTGACGGAAACATTGTTGACAGGGCAAAAAGCGTAGAGGTTGCGACAAGGGTTGTCGAACATATACACAAAGGGCACAGGAAAGCTCTGATTGTGATGGCAACCGGAACTGGAAAAACCAGAGTTGCAATGGCTATTATCGACCAGCTCATGCGGGAAAGCAGGGTTCAGAGAGTTCTATTTTTGACAGACAGAAAAGCTCTTCGAAAACAGGCTTATGAAAAGGGATACCTGCGATATTTCCCTGAGGAAACAAAAGAAATTATCCATTCAGGAAACTACAATTCCAATTGCAGGCTTTACGTTTCCACGATTCAGACTTTTCAGGAGATTTACAACCAGAAAGACAGAAACGGAAAATACAGGATTTCTCCCGGAGCTTTTGACCTTATCTTTTCGGACGAAGCCCACAGGTCGATTTATTCGAAGTGGAAAGGGATTTTTACCTACCTTGACGCAATCCAGATAGGGTTGACTGCGACGCCGGCAGATATGGTGGACAGGGACACCTTCAGGTTTTTCGAGTGCCACGACGATATCCCAACTGCCCTTTACTCTTATGAAGATGCTGTTCGGGACGGCGTGCTCTGCGATTTCAGGAAGAATATCTCGGGCGCCAGGACATATTTCCAGATCGAAGGCTTAAAGCCCGAAAACCTGACCGAAGGCGAGCGAGAAGAACTGATTAAGAAAGGAATCGACCCCGATGATATTAACTTTGAAGGCACTGAGCTTGAGAAGAAAGTTGCAGTTAAGGGCACGTCAGAAGCAATTGTTCGGGAGTTTATGGAGAACTGCCTTACAGATCAGGCCGGAACCCTGCCTGCAAAAACTATCTTTTTTGCAATCTCGAAACTGCACGCAAAGAGGCTCTGGGAAGCTTTTGAGAAGCTATACCCCGAACATAAAGGGAAGCTTGCACGAATTATCGTCTCCGAGGACTCAAGAGCCCAGCAGTTGATCAAGGACTTTGAAGAAAAGCCTTTCCCGAGAATTGCAATTTCAGTTGACATGATGGACACCGGAATCGATGTCCCCGAGGTCTGCAATCTTGTCTTTGCAAAACCCGTATTTTCAAAAATCAAGTTCTGGCAGATGCTTGGCAGAGGCACACGTGCAGACGGAGCCTGCGAACACAGGGAATGGCTGCCTGACGGAAAAAAAGAATACTTTAAGGTCTTCGACTTCTGGAACAACTTCGAGTACTGGAACATGAACCCCGAAGGCGCAAAAAACGAGTCCGCAGAAGCGATTACAAACCGCATTTTCCTGACCCGGCTCAAACAGCTCGGAGAACTGATGCAGCGCAGAGACCCGGCATCGGAAAAAGCTGCCGAGAAGGTAAAAGCAAAGATTATTTCCGATATCGAATCCCTTCCCCGCGATTCGGTAAACGTGCGGGAACATCTTCAGGACATGGAAAAAGCCCTTTCCCCGAAACTCTGGGACAATATAGCCATTGACCCGGTCGAGTTCCTGCAGAAAAAGATCATGCCCCTGATGAAGTTCAAGCCGGACGTGAACCTCAAGGAAGCGACCTTCACCCTGCGCTGCGAAAAACTGGCTTACGCGCTTCTGGAAAACGATAAGGCAGAAATCGACCGCCTGAAAACCTCAATTGCCGAAATGGTGGACCGCCTCCCCCGCACCCTTGATTCGGTCCGTGCAAGAGAAGCCCTGATGGACAACGTGCTTTCCCGCTCCTTCTGGGAAACCGTAAGCTTTGAAGACGTGCAGCTCCTCCTCTCCGACCTCGCTCCCCTTATGCCCTACATGGCAAAAGAGCCCCGCGAAACGATAGTAATCGACATGAGCGACATCATTGCCGAAAGAAAAAAGTGGGAGATCTCAGACGGAAATGACCCCTCCTATGTGGAAGCCTACCGCCGCGAAGTCGAAGCCCGCATTAAAGCTCTTGCCGAAACCCACCCCGCTGTCCGGAAAATCAAAAATAACGAACCTCTCACCGATTACGACCTAGAACAGCTTGAAGAAACCCTCCTGAACGCAGACCTGACCCCTGACAACCCGAAACTTTCCAGCCACGCCAGCCTATCCGACCTCTACCCCAGCCGACAGGCTTCGCTTGTGGACTTCATCCGCCAGGTGCTGGGCCTCTACTCCTCTCCCGCCCCGGACGCCCTGATCAAAGACGCCTTCCAGACCTATATAATCGAAAACAACAAACGGTATACTGCAGACCAGCTCAACTTCATCCTGACCCTCCAGACCGTCTTCCTGAAAAAGAAACATATCGAATATTCTACCCTCTGGCTTCCTCCCTTCACCAACTTCGGCACAACCGCGCCCTTCCCGATGTTCAGTCAGGAAGAGTTAAATTCTTTTATCGACATCTGCAAGGGCGTTGAAAAAGATCTGTTTATGTGAAGGGTTGAAAAATGGAAAACAAACTGCCTGAAGGATGGGAATGGAAGAAACTGGGAGATTTGATTGATTTAAAGTATGGAAAGGGGTTAAAAAAGGAAAATAGAAATTTGTCTGGAAAATTCCCGGTTTATGGATCAAATGGAATCGTAGATTATCACGATGATGCAATTGTTTCTGAACCCTGTTTGATTGTTGGAAGAAAAGGATCGATAGGAGCAGTTCATCTCTCAAAAACTCCCTGTTGGCCAATTGATACCACTTACTACGTTCTTCCCCCTAGTGAGGTGGGGTTAACTTTCTTGTTCTATTTGTTATCAACGTTAAATCTTGAAAACCTAAACAAATCTACTGCAATTCCCGGTTTGAATAGAAACGATGTATATTCAAAATTGGTTCCTCTCCCTCCCCTAGAAACCCAGCAAAAAATCGTCTCCATCCTCGAAAAAGCCGGAGAAACTAAAAAACTCCGGGCACAGGTGGATGAGTTGACGCAGAAGCTTCTTCAGAGTGTGTTTTTGGAGATGTTTGGAGATCCAGTAACAAATCCAATGGGTTGGAACACTGAAAAACTTGAAAAATTATGTGTGAAAATATACGGAGGCGGAACTCCTTCTAAATCCAAGCCAGAATACTACGAGGGAGATATTCCTTGGGTCACTCCGAAAGATATGAAGCAGGATTTTATCCAAGATAGCATAGATCATATTTCAGAAAAAGCAATTGAAGAGAGTTCGACAAAATTGATACCTCCATATTCTTTACTCATGGTTATCCGCAGTGGTATCCTAAAACATACACTTCCTATAGCAATAAATATTTGTAAAGTTACGATGAACCAAGATATGAAAGGTTTTGTTTTTGACAATAAACTTACAAATTCTTTCTTTATGCTTTACTATTTTAAGATTTACCAGAGAGATCTGCTAAGTCGCGTCAGATCGGTTACAGCTGACAACTTAGAGTTCAGTCAGATTAAAGATATCGATGTCATTTTACCACCTATTAAACAACAACAAAGATTTACAACAATAGTAGAACAATTGGAGAGAACAAGATCTAACCAAGAACAATCGTCCTTTGAAATCAATAATCTCTTTGATGCCCTAATGCAGAAAGCTTTCATGGGTGAATTGGTTACATAAACTTAAGTATTAATGATGAATCTCAAATGACTGGCTTGAGGTTCTCAATCCCTAAAAAGAGAGAAAGGAAAAGATAGTTAAGATTAAACCAACTTAAATATTTGTAATCAATTGCTTGTATCTAAAACGCTATCTGTATCTAAAATGTTGTCTTGGTGAAGAAAAACGTAATCTAAAAATACAGCTTGGGATAATCTTGCATACTATTGGACTACATGAAGGATTAGAGGGCAAGATACTTGGTGAAGCATGTGAAATAAGTTAAAAGGAGAAAATAAGTAAATTACTTTGATTTAGAATGTCAAGTTTAAAGGGGAAGTAATACTTTATATTTTAACGTATTTTTATTACGGAGGATTTTCGTATGAGTGACACATCTATTATTTCCTTCAATAATTGTTTAACAGTAATAGGTGTTCTCTCCAGCATATTGACAATAGTCACTTTTTTTAGCGGAGATAAAATCCCTTTTTTGAAAAAAGCTAATTATATTCTGAGAAATAAAAGAATAAAAGTAAAAATAAGCTCGGTAAGGACTTATTCATACTTTCAAGAGAATACAAATTTGATTGCTAGGAACATTAGAGAAGTCTATGGTAAAACTATTGAAGATTTAACTGTTGGGAAAAACAAAATTCAAATTTTAATTAAAGATGCTCAAGCTCCATATTTGATTGAATTTACCCCTAATATATCCAATTTTGAGGAAGCAATAAATGAAATAAATGTAGAAATCAAAATATTAGGGACTTTAACTTTCAGATATCGAGATGATAATGAGAATAGAAATCACATCACAAATATCGAAGGATTGTATAAAATAATTGAAAAGACTTATAATATATCTCCTGTATTTGAGGACTATGTTTTAAAGTCAACAATATCTGATTTTGTTGAAGAAGATTGGAAGAAAGTTAACACTATAAAAGTAGAAAACGGTGTAGTGTACATGGGGAAAAAGGTTTTAGATATTCATCTTGCTCTAATAAACCCTCTCTATGATATATACAAGAACAAGATTACTCATCTCTAAACCTGTTTTTCTAACATCCAAACGTTGTCTATAAATATATTAAATGAGTAATCGGTAAGAGTAAAAATTATAGATTTGTTATTTTTACGCCGTTGAGTAAGATTCATCAAAATCGACATTATCAGACTGATCTCGAGCGGACTGAACAGCCACGTTTTCTTCATCGACAAATTGGTATTCTTTAAGTTCTTCTATGATCTCAAAGATCCTAGGTAAGTTTCCTTCACCTTCAAGGTTTGTTAATAATCTAATAGTACCTTTCCGAAATATAGCTATCTTTATTATTCTATCATCTATGTCTGTTTTGATTCCAATCCAATTCTTCGGCGCGCTACCAACTTGACCATACATCGGATCTTGGTCTACATCTTCACCATAAGATGTTCCGCTTTTTATATTTCCATGTCGTTCTCTGAAAGAAAACGTCCACATTCCAAGTAATTTTTTGCTTAATACGTCAGCTTCAATCTTTCTGATGTCAAAATTTAAGTTTTTTATATTATCTGGATTTTGACTCAGTATGTTGGATAGTATCTTTGATCCTTCAATTACGGATTTGCCCGAATTCCTAAAAAGTATCGTTTCTCCATTCGATGACAGACTGAAATCCACTGTAAAAGTATTCCGGCGGACATTATTAGTATTAATCAGTTTTTTGTCTTGTGTAATTTCATAATCTATCATTTTAGACTCAGTTTGGAAATACAATTTTCCACTGAGATATCTCTCTTCCTCAGATATGATAATCTCAGGCTCAAGACTAACTATACTTCTTAACTCGTGAGATTCCCCTTGTACTGATGAATAATGGTTTTCGAGTCGCTGTTTAGCAGAAATAAAATCATAAGGTACTAGGGACTTACATACATATCTATTGGTAAATCCACCGCTCATCTAATCCCTTCAAATAATTTTTCTTGTAAAAATATTTTATGTCAAAAACAAAGAATATTTTACAACTGAATACAATATAAGCTTACCGAATAAACGCGAAGTTTATAATTAGTGTTCCGAAACTATTTTTTAAATATTATATTTTATTTTTTATGACAAAACTTAAACTTTAATTGATGTTTTAAGATAATGAGTCTATCGGATCTTATCAATCACTCTGCAAGATCCTCAAAGTTTTACACCTCACTTTTTTCGGGTCTACCTCCTATAATTTTTACATAAATTTAAAAATCTCTAATAATATATTATACCTGCTTTCGGCAGGTCGACATAAAAATCCATTCAATTTTTCTATTGATATCGTTTTTTTCAGAACTTTTAAAATTCAATTTAAATCAAAAATTACTAAATGTTAACCATAACATCATTAATATATATTTCCAACAAATGAGAGAAATGACAAATCGGATTTGATGTATAGTCCTTGTGATGCTGATTTTTTATTAAGCCTTCAAAAAAATAACAATCAAGGATATTTAGATGTTAGGATGTGCTTGCTGCCGAATGTAGGATTATAGCATAAATCATGTAATACAGTGATACAAAGAATCTTAAAAAACCACAATTTTGAACTTGTAGGCAGTGTGTTTAATTTTCTGTAAAATCTACTCTCTACCCCTTACTCTTCTTTTTTGATTACTGTTCCATTACTATATACTTGTTTCCTGTGATCCAGTCTTCATTTATATCAATTAGTATTGAGACTACCAGTCTCAATACTGAGTCCTGGTTAGGAAATGCTCCAACTACCTTGCTTCTTCTTTTGAGCTCCTTGTTGGTCCTCTCCATCATATTTGTTGTCCTTATTTTTTTCCAGTGTTTTTCTGGAAACTGCATATAGTTCATTGCATCATACTGAAAACTTTCAAGGGTATCAGCTGCGCCTTCATACCCCATACTATCCAGTTCCATAATCAGGTCATTCAACTTCTGACGGTCTACTAATGCTTCTTTTATCTTCTCAGCCACTTCTTTCTGCTTCTTTTTTGGCACTTTCTTGAGAACTTGTCTTGTCAGATGTACGTGGCACATCTGCCAGCTTGATCCAATAAAGGACTCTTGGACTGCTTTCTGTATTCCTTTATGACCATCAGAAATAATTAGCTTGACACCTCTTAACCCTCTTTTTTTCAGATCATCGAATAGATCTTCCCAGAACATAGAGGCTTCACTGTCTGCTAATCTTGTTCCAAGAATCTCACGGTAACCATCACCCCTGATCCCAGCAACTACAAAGAGAGCTTTGTTTTCGTAATGAAGTCCATCTCTTACCTTGAAATAAGTCGCATCGATAAGCAAGTAAGGGATTTCATGTTCTATTGGCTTTGAGAGAAATTCTTCAACCTTCTCATCCAGTTCTTTTGTAATCCTGGAAACAGAAGAGGCTGAAATTTCTCCTACTCCTAATGCAGTCATGACCTTTTTCACCCTTCGGGTGGAAACTCCTTGAAGGTAAGATTCAGCTACAGCGGTTAAGATAGCCTTTTCAACTCTTGAATATTTCTCAAAAACCTGAGTTTCAAAGGGAAACTCACGGAATTGAGGCTTTAACAATTCGAGTTTTCCATGCTTGGTCAGGAGAGTTCGGGGTTTGTAGCCGTTTCTACTGGCTTTACGTGAATCTGTCCTCTCATAACGTTGTGCACCAGCTTGGAGGAGGGCTTCCTCCTCCATTACAAGGTTTAAAAACCAGGTAATTAGCTGGCGAATTCCATCTTCCTGATCGACAAGATAATCTTTTATGAGTGGGAATAAATTAACCATTGACTCTGCATCCTCTTTTTTTTGTGGTGAAAGGAAAAGGATACAGAGTCAATCATATTTTACAGAACTTTCGGTACACTGCCAACTTGTATCTAAAGTCTGGCTGAAAAGATACTTTAATGTGATAGTCAGTAACTCATTTTTAAAATAATCCAAAATATAAGTGATCACACAAGACTCCTACCAAAAAAAGTCAAAAATAGACGCACTCATTCAGAAAGCCTTTACAGGGGAACTGGTCTCATAAATATGAGGTTTTAAGAAACTGAATCATAAACTATTGGCACGAAATTCTGAATCCTGAATTCTTACCCTTACAACCGTATTAGCTATTCCGTGTCGTTCTTGTCACGCTCGACGCAGGAGAGCGGCCTTTCCCATAAAAAGACAAAAAAGAAGAGAATTGGCGAATTACAACTTTATTAATTTTTAAAACTTGTTTTGGCTTTTATACTCTTTTTTTCCTGTTTTCTCCTTTTTACGCCCCTCCTTCCACTTCTTTTTCGTTTTGGGAAGGGCCGCCAGACAAGCTGGCGGAGGCTTTCGATACAAAGTGAATCAAAAAAACCTTTTTGTGAATAAGAGGATATTTTTCTGAACTGTACAACCTTATTAGGCTTACCGGGTCTTTCTTTTTCCGCTCGACGTAGGAGAGCGGCATTTCCCAAAAAACAGACAAAAAAGAAGAGAACCAGCAAATAAAATCCAATTAAGCTAAGAAAATTGAGAAATAACAACATTTTTGCTTTTATCGCTCTTTTTCCTATTTTCAAGCTTTTTCTTCATACGTTTCTCCTTTTTAAGTCTCTCCTTCCACTTCTTTTTCGTTTTGGGCAGGGCCGCCAGGCAAGCTGGTGGAGGTTTTCGATATCATGTGAATTTAAAAACCTTTTCGGGTATAAGAGGCTATTTTTCTGGCCCGTACAACCTTATGTAATGCTGAATCATTCTCCTCACGCTCGACGCAGGAGAACGGCATTTGCCGCAAAACAGACAAAAAAGAAGTGAATCGATAAATAAAAATCCACTTATGCTTTTAAAACTCTTTTTGGCGTTTTCAATCTCTTGTTTTCTGTTTTTTACATCCTCTTCCTTTTTCCTTCCACTTCTTTTTTGTGCAGGGCCGCCAGACAAGCTGGCGGAGGTTTTCGATCCCAGGTGAATTTAAAAACCTTTTTTGGAGTAGAAGGATATTTCCTTACCTTTAAACCCATGA